>Ga0256405_10001630_pt1 | contig 59500 bp, 44 predicted proteins | sample RumenRJG_02DNA_FD_189096 | JGI IMG/M metagenome (GOLD analysis project Ga0256405, IMG submission 189096) | Bovine rumen microbial communities from Lethbridge, Alberta, Canada - RJG_02 | ecosystem: Host-associated > Mammals > Digestive system > Stomach > Rumen | place: Canada: Alberta... | reverse complement strand
AAAAAAATTTTGTTTAAAAAAAAAAAAAAAAAAAAATAAAGTGTAGCACACTATACTTCGCCTTGCAAAGTCGCGTGTTTTTGCGATGCAAAAAAGACTAACGAATTTTCGTTAGTCTTTTATAATGTCAAAAAAATCCCTAAGAGAAACGCCGTTTATCTTCGTTTTTCCTTCCTTACGCTCTCGAAACGCATTACGCAGTCTTTTTTATTATTTAAACTATATTATATTCTCCAACCGTCCTTTCTGTACTTATTGAGTTGATCGGTCATCGTCGTAATAAGCTCGTCGTTATTTGAAGTACGCATCATCATATTTATGATACTTTCCGCCGCTTCTTGAGAGTCGCCGGCGGACAATAATCTACGCATCGTATAAACGCCTTCCAATTCTTTTTGAGAAAGCAACAACTCTTCTCTTCTCGTACCGCTCTTTAATAAGTCGATAGCGGGGAAAATACGTTTTTCGGATAGTTTTCTATCCAAATGTATTTCCATATTGCCCGTACCCTTAAACTCTTCGTACACGATATCGTCCATACGGCTACCCGTATCTACCAAAGCGGTCGCTATTATAGTCAATGAACCACCGTTTTCGATATTTCTTGCCGCGCCGAAAAATCTCTTGGGGAAATACAACGCAACGGGATCTACGCCGCCCGATAACGTTTTACCCGAAGACGGGACTATAACGTTATTGGCTCTTGCCATACGGGTCAAAGAGTCCAACAAAATTACGACGTCTTCGCCCATTTCAACCAAGCGTTTGGCTCTTGCCAAAACGAGTTCGGCAACCTTGATATGATTATCGCTTTCTTCGTCAAACGTAGAATAGATAACTTCCCCGTTGATGGATCTTTGCATATCGGTAACTTCTTCGGGACGTTCATCTATCAATAATACCATCAATTTACACTCGGGATGATTTGCGGTTATCGAATTGGCTATCATCTTTAAAAGGGTGGTCTTACCTGCTTTAGGCGGAGAAACGACCATCGCTCTTTGCCCCTTTCCGATAGGCGCTATCAAATCTATTGCTCTTACCGCAAGATCGTTGCGCTTGCCTTCTATTTCCAATTTTAACTTGCTATCGGGATAGATAGGAATAAAATTTTCAAACAAGGGTCTTGAGCCGACGTCCTTTGCGGGTATGCCGTTTATCGAAATGACTTCGATAAGCGCGGGCGGTTTATGCTCGTTTAATATTTTGGAATAACACTTGATAAGATCCCCCGCTCTTAAATTATATTTACGCATTTTAGCGGGGCTTACGTATGCGTCTTTGGGTGAATTACGGTAATTTTCCGCTCTTAAAAATCCGTAGCCGTCGGGTAACAACTCTAAAATACCGCTTCTTATCTCGCACTCGTCGGGATTAAAAGAGTCTTCGGTTTTTACACTTGGACGACGAACGGTTTTTGTATTTGCAGAATTTGGGGTAAACGTAGCGAAAGGCTTTGTATCTTGCGGCTCTTTATTATCAATTCTCGATTCTATCGCGGATTGAATTTGATTTGCAAGTTTTATATCTTCTTCGGTATAAGGTAAAGTCGAGCCGTATTCGCCAAAAGATACCTTTTCGTCTTCGGGGGCTTCTCTAACGCCCGACGCTTCGGGTTTTATCCTACCTGCGGCGTTTATGATCTCGTTTATCAAGGTGCTTTTTCTCATTGCCGCGGTGGCTTTAACGTCCAAATCCTTACAAAACGCACGTAATTGCACGCCCGTCATATTTTCTAATTCATTTAACGTTATAGTGTTAATATCGATTTTTCTCATAATATCCTCTCGATAAATAATACGTTGTCGATAAATCGCAAAAAATATAGCGCAGTCCTTTGCCGATCTTCGGCAAAGGCTGGCAGTATATATGATCTATATTATCTTAAGTAAGGAAAAATAACTAAAAAAGATTAATTTCTTTTAAAAACGATGACTTCGGTTTGAAAATCTCCATCAAATCTAGTTCTATCAACATCAATGGAATCACCGTCAACGTAAGTAATGCAATCCTCGTCAAACAATTCCAAAAAATCGTCGACGGGATCTAAATCAAAAGACAAATCGTCGGTAGCGTAATGCATAGGTATAACTATATCGGGCATAAGTTTATCTACGTAATCTTTAGCAAGTTCCGCATCAATGGTATAGACTCCGCCGACGGGGATCATCAAAACGTTTACCGTACCCACCGCGTCTATTATACGAGCCGAACACTCTTCGCCGATATCACCTAAATGACATACGTCAACGCCGTCCAAACGATAGGTGAAAATCAAATTCTTACCTCGTTTTTTGCCTTTGTGCGCGTCGTGATAAGATTGAAACGCGCTGATAAATACGCCTTCCACTTCGCACGAACCAACGCTATTGATGATTTTAGGCGAACCGCCTACGTTGGCTACGGCGTTGTGGTCGCCATGGTCGTGTGATACGGTAACCGCATTGGCAGTAACGGCGGGCATAGCGAAACCGACCTTATCTTTGGAATAAGGGTCGGTAACGATAACGGTGCCTGTACTTTCGGTAAGCGCAAAACACGAATGGCCAAGCCATCGAATATTCATAAATCCTCCTTAGGATCAAATCGCCTATCGGCGAAAATATTTCTATAATATATATTACTATTAATTTCCGCGCTTGTCAATAAGTTCTCTAATTTTATCGTGCGGATCCAACAAACGGCTGACCGAATTTTGTTGGTTACAAGCGGAAAGAATATATGCGGTAAACTTACTCATATCCGCGCTAACGAACCACGGTTCCGCAAGCAATTCGGGTGTAGAATAAGTAAGATTGGTGGATATGACGCAAGTAAACAAGCCTTTTTCGTACGCCTCGCGGAATTTTTCCAAACCGCCGGTAAACAAACCGAAGGTAGCGAGCAAGAAGATACGGCGAGCGCCCAATTTCTTTAATTTTTCGGATATAGACAACATGGATTCCCCAGTCGCTATAATATCGTCGGAGATCATAACGTCCAAACCTTCTACCGAATCGCCGATATAATCGTGAGCGATAATGGGGTTACGACCGTTTAAAACTACCGAATAATCACGACGTTTATAGAACATACCCAAGTTTACGCCGAGTATAGAAGCGTAATAGATATTTCTACCCAAAGCGCCTTCGTCGGGGCTGACCATCATAAAGTGTTCCTTATCGAGTTTAAGATCGTCAAAACGTTTGAGTAACGCCTTCATCATTTGATATGGGGGCATAAAGTTGTCGAAGCCGACCAAGGGGGTCGCGTTTTGAACTCTCGGGTCGTGAGCGTCAAAAGTGATGATCTCTTCAACGCCGATGATTTCCAACTCTCTTAACATCATAGCGCAGTCCAAAGACTCTCTTGCCGTGCGTCTATGTTGTCTGCCACCGTAAAGGATAGGCATAACTACCGAAATTTTTGCCGCCTTACCGCCCATTGCCGAGATAACTCTCTTTAAATCGGCGTAATGATCGTCGGGACTCATGGGTACCGTTTGTCCGAACATATTGTAGGTTATGCTATAATTGCCTACGTCGCAAAAGATATATATATCTTTACCTCTTACCGTTTCTTGAACCAAAGCCTTACCGTCGCCCGAAGTAAAACGGGGATAAATACTTTTAACGATAAAAGTATCGACGTGAGAAGAAACGTTTTGTCTTTTTGCTTCTTCGTTATACCAAGCGACCAAATAATTGTCTACTTTTTTAGCAAATTCCGCCGCGCCCGTTAATGCAATTATGCCCAATTCGGGGCGAGGTATATCAAAATTAAAACAATTATCGATAAAAGTTGTCATAAGTCCTCCAATCATCTCTGGTAATTGCCTTTACGGCTATAATAATCATAACACCAAACCGTTACAAATATCAACTTATTTTTTATATTTGCAGACCCCTTTCGGTAAACTATTAAACGTTTGACAAGCCGAAAATAAAATATTATAATTTTTAGGTATTACTATAATTGTTTTGGAGACGGAATATGGATATCTACAAACAAACTTCGGATAAAATTATCTCGGCATTAAACGAGTATTTGACAAAAAATTATAACGCGCAACTTCCCGACACTGTCGTTTGCGAAGTTCCCCCGCGTCCCGAACTCGGCGACCTTGCGACCAACGCCGCTATGGTTTCGGCTAGAACTCTTAAAAAAAATCCGAGACTTATAGCCGAAGAGTTTAAGTCGGTTATAGAAAAATGCGATTTTATTTCTTCTTGCGAAATTGCGGGCGCAGGGTTTATCAACGTAAGATTTTCCGAAAATCTTTGGGACGAATTTATCCTTTCCGTCCTTGAAGAAGGTAGCGACTATGGTACCGAAAAAACCCCTAAAAACGTCAAAGTCAACGTGGAATTCGTATCCGCTAACCCAACGGGTCCTATGCACGTAGGTCATACGAGAGGCGCGATACTTGGCAACTCTATATCCATTATTTTAAAAAGAGCGGGCTACGACGTTACCAAGGAATACTACGTCAACGACCACGGCAACCAAATCAACAATCTTTTAGAGTCGGTAAGATACCGTTATCAAAGACTTTGCGGGGATAGACTTAACGAAGAGATACCCGAAAACTGTTACCCCGGGGAATATATAAACGATTACGCAAAGACGATTTTTGAAAGATACGGCAAATGTTATCGCGACTATTCCGCCAAAGATTTTTACGATTTCTTTAAAAAAGAAGCGGTCGAATATATGCTCGACCTTATAAGACAAGACTTAAAGAGTTTGGGTATCGAATTTGACGTGTTTACGTCCGAAACCGAACTCGTGGACAGCGGAAAGGTCAAAAAAGCATTGGACCACTTGGGAAATATGGACCTTACCTATTTAGGCAAACTTCCCCCGCCCGTAGAAGCGAAGAAGGAAGAAGAAGATTATGAAGCGGAACAACTTTTATTCCGTTCCTCAAAATTTGGCGATTCTTCGGATAGAGTCGTAGTCAAGGCGGACGGAACTTTGACGTATTTTGCGTCGGATATCGCATATCACTACGACAAATATTTGAGAGGTTTTAACAAACTCATAGATATTTGGGGTGCAGACCACGTCGGATATATCCCGCGTATGCAAGCCGCTTTACAAGCGGTATCCGAAAATCAAGCGTCCCTTTTGGTATTGCTTTGCCAAATGGTCAACTTGGAAAAAGACGGCGTTCCATTTAAAATGAGTAAAAGAGCGGGTACTTACGTATTGGTAAGCGACGTTTTGGAAGAAGTGGACGCGGACATTTTCAAAATCTATATGTTGTCGAGAAACCCCGAAAGTCAAGTTACTTTCGACCTCGTTAAATTGACGAGAGAATCAAACGATAGCATAGTCTTTTATATCCAATACGCTTTTGCTCGTACCAACTCGCTGTTGACAAAATACAAAGACACCTTCGGCGTGGACTACGATTATAAAAAATGCGACGTAAAAGGCTTTTACTCGACCGCTAACGCCGACGAAAAGAATTTGCTTATCAACGTTGCGAGATTCCCTTCTATTTTGAAAACGAGCGCGGAAAAATACGTTACGCACCTTATCGTAAATTATATTTCCGAACTTGCCGGACAATTCCACTCTTATTGGAACACGGGTAACAAAATAATCGTACCCGAAGACAAAGCCTTGACGGATAGAAACTTATTATTGGTTTCGGCAATAAGGGAAACCTTGGGCGCGGGACTTGCTTGTTTGGGAGTTGAGCCTAAAAACTTCTTATCCAAAAACACCGAAGAATAAACGGAATTTTTTAGACAACTATCGATAATACTTGGCGAAGTATTTGGTTTTATTTACCGATTAACGAGATCCTTTGGCTACGTTTTGCGACTCATCGAGCGATCACTTGACGGCGTTAAAACGACTTGCGCAAAGGATCTTTTAAAATAAAAGGCTCTATTTGACGTTTAATTAAAATTATTCTATGAAAAACAAGAAAAAAAGCAATTTAAGAAGATTTATTTCCTATTACAAACCGCATAAAGGGGTGTTTACGTTAGATATGCTCTTCTCTTTTATATTTTCGACGGTCGGCTTATTCTACCCCATACTTTCTCGTAAAATATTAAACACCTATATACCCGACGGAAATATAAAAATGGTTTTTATATTATGCTCGGTGCTATTGGCTTTATACATAATTAGAGCGGGTTGTAACTTTTTTATCAATTATTACGGACACGTTATGGGCGTTAAAATGCAAGGCAAAATGAGAAGCGACCTTTTTGAGCATCTCGAAAAATTGCCTTATTCCTTTTACGACAATACCGAAACGGGCTCGTTGATGAGCCGTATGACCAACGACTTGTTCGAAGTTTCCGAACTTGCACACCACGGCCCCGAAAACTTTTTTATCACGACTTTCGTAATATTAAGTTCGTTTATCTACATTTTTACGATAAATTGGAAATTGTCTTTGATAATACTTGCCTTTTTACCCTTTTTGATACTTATCGTTTTGCTTACCCGCAACAAAATGGACGACGCTTTTAAAAAGAGTCGTGAAGAAATAGCGGGTGTAAACGCCGTACTCGAAAACAGTTTATCGGGCATTAGAACGACCAAAGCGTTTGCGAATGCGGAATACGAACAAAAAAGGTTTGACAAAACCAACGCAAAGTTTATAAAAGCGAGAAGCGGCGCTTATAAATATATGGGCATATTCTTTTCGGGCGTAAACTTCGTAACCACTTTTTACAACGTAGTCGTCTTAGTAGCCGGCGCGATGTTTTGCATATACGATAAAGAAAACTTCGATTACGCCGATCTTGTAGCGTTTATGCTTGCGGTAAACTTGGTAATATCCCCGATAACCACTTTGGTAAACTTTTTTGAGCAATTAAAGGACGGGTCCACGGGATTTAAGAGATTTTTGGCGATAATGGACGTACCCGTCGAAGAAGAAAGTCCCAACGCCGTAGATCTAAAAGACGTTAAGGGTAAAATAGAATTTAATAACGTTACTTTTGCTTACGACGAAAACGGAAACGTTTTAAAAGATTTTTCCTTGACAATACCTTGCGGTAAAACTTATGCGTTCGTCGGGGAAAGCGGCGGGGGTAAAACGACGATATGCCATTTGGTACCCAAATTTTATCGTCCGCAAGAAGGTACCATCAAAATTGACGATATAGATATAAACGAATTGAGTAATTCTTCTTTAAGAAAAAACGTCGGTATCGTACAACAAGACGTATTTTTGTTTACCGGAAGTTTTAAAGAAAATATCTTATACGGGGACCCTAACGCGACCGACGATCAAATTGTATCAGCGGCAAAACGCGCCGAGATACACGACTTTATAATGGCGCAACCCGACGGATACGACGCGCAAATAGGCGAAAAAGGGGTAAAACTTTCGGGCGGACAAAAACAAAGACTTGCCATTGCCAGACTCTTTTTGAAAAATCCGCCCATACTTATTTTGGACGAAGCGACGTCGGCATTAGACAACGTTACCGAACTGGCTATCAAAAAGTCCCTTGCCGAACTATGCAAGGGGCGGACTACCTTACTCGTTGCGCATAGACTATCTACCGTAAGGACTGCGGATAAAATAGTCGTTTTGGATAAGGGAAATATAATAGAAGAAGGTAGCCACGAAGAACTTTTAGCAAAAAACGGCGCCTACAAAAAATTACACGACACTCAAGACGAATAAAAACAAAAAACGCTTTCCCGTGAGAAAGCGTTTTCTTTTTGATCAAAGGACTATTTTCTATCGTTATTTTGCATATTTACGTACAAAGGTTTTACTTTTTTGTAAAGATCTTTGTAAACGGTATCGTATATTCTTTGATATATCTCGTGATTTTTCTTATCCGGCATAAATACTCTTTCTTGGAAATGCACCATCTCTTTTGCCGCTTTCTCTATCGAATCGTATACGCCTAATCCGTAAAAACCTACTATCGCTCCGCCTAAACCGCTGGTTTCGTAGGTTTGCGCGCGTTTAACGGGCAATCCGAAAATATCCGCCGTTATTTGACAAACTATATCGCTTGACGAACCGCCTCCGGACGCAGTAACGTATTCCATTTTACGCCCCGTCTTTTTTTGGATATTAAGCATACCGTCGTAAAGCGCAAAACCGATACCTTCGATTATCGCTCTATATATATGCTTACGGGTATGCACGTCGTTAAAGCCTATCATACATCCCCTGCCCTCGGGTTCTTTAAGTCCGGGCGCCCAGAAAGGTTGTACTATAAGTCCGTCGCTACCTGCAGGAACGTCGACCAATTCTCTATCCAAATATTGTTCTATGGTGATACCTTCGGCTTTTGCGGCGTCTTCTTCTTTGCGAGAAAATTGATCCTTAAACCAAGTTATCATCCAATATCCCCTATATATTTGTATTTCGGGATTATATTTACCTTTAATGACCGAAGGATAAGCGGGCATAAAAGGTAAGGGTTCTTTGTAAGAATCGGTCGTGGTCTCGATAGAAGCGGCAGTACCGAAACTTAACGATGCCGAGCGGTCGTTTACGCAACCGACGCCGATGGTTTCACAGTTTTTATCGCAACCCGACGCAATTACGGGCAGTCCGACGGGAAGTCCCGTTTGTTTGGACGCTTCGGTGGTGATAGTGCCGAGCGTCGACCCGCTATCCACCATCTCGAAAAGTTTATTTTCTTCGATAGGGAACAAACAGTCTTTCAAATCCCCTTTTTTATACCATCTATGAGTTTTATAATCTATGGGGATATGTCCTATTTGACCGGCTATCGGAAACTTCTCCGTCCCGCACAATTTATGCTCGATATAATCCCCGTAAGATATATATTTATACGTTTTTGCCCAAGTTTCGGGTTCGCATTGTCTTATCCAATTTGCCGACGAGTGTTCCATTTGTTTTTGTACCGATTCGTACATACCTACCAAACGGAATATACCTCTTTTTATAGCGGGAACGTCTTGCTTTTTAAAAGGCGCTTTACGTTGATCCAACCACATTATTATAGGTCTTACCGCTTCGTAATTTTTGTCGACGCATACGTGAGTATCTCTAACGGCGGTAACGGTAACGCCCATTACCTTTTCCAACACTTCGGGATATTTCTCTTTAAACTCTTTAGTAGCGTTGCACAACGCCGTCCAATAAGTGGACGCGTGTTGCTCGCAATAATTCTTTTTAGACGAATAGTAAGGCTCGAAACTCGCCTTGGTCTTGGCTATCAAATTGCCTTGTTTGTCAAATGCCAATGCTCTTGTGCTTTGAGTACCGCAATCAATAGTTAAAAATAAATCTTTCATTTTTTACTCCTCCACATATTTGTTGTGGTGACGACGTTTACGCCCGTGCCGAGAAGATCTTTGATTATAACGTCACCCGCGCTCTTGTAATCGGTAACCAATATTTTATTGATATAGTCCATCGCTTTTAACAAGTCGCTTTTTGGTATCGCGCCGTCGGTCTTTACCGAAACGACGGGGATATCTTTAAAAATAGTTTTAACGGTGGTAGTCAAAACACGTTTAGGAGCGGTTATCTCTTCGATAGCGAACGCTTCCCCTTTTTTACAGTCCGCGCCTATCAAATGCTCGCTGTCTACCGCACGTATTTGACAACCTTTTGAACATAAATAACATAAAACGTCCATAATTTACTCCAACTCGAAAGAGATAACTTCTTTATCTCTCGTTTCGGAAAAATCCAAGCATAATCTTTGTAACTCAAACGGATATATCTCGGGATATATTTGAGTATATATGACTTCGTTACCCCTCTTTACGCTCAACTGTACCTTTTCTAACGGCTTTTGAGTTTTAAAGAAACAAGTAACCGAAAAATGATCGGAATTTAAGTTTATACGAGAAGGGGATACTTTTTCTATCCCTTTGCTCGATACGTCGGCGTAAGCGTACCTTGCGTCCACGTGATAAGCCGACGCGGAAAGTCCCGCTATCTCGGCGCTTTCTATCAAATGCTCCACTTGATCGTAATCGTTTTGCGCATATCCGCAAACGTATAGCCCGTCGACGGTCGTGGACATATTTTGGTCGACGTAAAGGTATTTATCCCCTTTTGCGCCAAGCCGTCTTGCCAAATTATCGTTAGGCTTTTTACCCATCGCCAAAATAATGGCGTCGCAATCAACGTTTTTTGACGAACTCTCTATAAAATTGCCTTGCTCGGATCTTGCCAAAGAAACGTTTTTAACGCGACCTTTACCGTAAACGCCCATAACGTTATACGATAAATACAAAGGTATGTTAAAATCGTTCAAGCACAACGCCAAATTTTTATTTTTGCCGTTCGGGAAATAGTTAGGCTCGTACACGCCTTCGACTTCTACCCCTTCCAACGTCAATAGTCTCGCGGTTTTTAGACCTAAATCGGTACTACCATAGACGATACATTTTTTTGTCGGAAGTTTGCCCAAAGCGTTTATATAATAATTGATCTCGTCCGTGGTAAAAATACCCGCGGGTCTATCCCCTTGTAAAAACACGTCGTCGGCGTTCAATTCCCTTGCGCCTGTCGCTAAAACGACGGCGCTCGCTTTGATCACGCCTATGCCTTCGGGGGAAACGTAGGAAATCTCAAAAGTTTTTTTCTTGGCTATATCCTTAACGAACACACCCGTTTTTATCTCTACCATATCGTCTTCGGCTTCTTGTATCAAGGTTTCCACCAATTCGGGTCCCGTCAACAACTTACCGTCGTAAAAATAATCTTGATCTATTAGCGTAGCGAAAGTACCGCCCAAACGGTCGGACTCCAACAATAAAACGGTTGCACCGTTATTTCTGGCTTCGGACGCCGCAACTAAACCCGCTACGCCACCGCCTATTACCACTACGTCGTAAACCATCATTTTTTAAGTCCTTTGGTATCGCCGTAAAGTATCGTACCGCCACCCGTCGACTTTATATTTTCCAACGGTACGTCGTAATACTCCGCCAATATCTCTGCTATTTTTATCGAACAACGAGTTCCCTTACACTCGCCGTTACCAACGCCCAAGCGTCTTTTTACCCCGTCTACGGTATGAATATCGTCGGCTTTGATAACGTCTAATATCTCGCCTTTGCTTATTTGAGCGCAACGACAAACTATTTTACCGTAATCGCTATCCGCCCTTATAGTTTCGTCCACTCGCTCGGGAGATAAATCGGCAAGTTTAACGGGCGATTTTCTTATCGGATCGAAATCAAAGTTTTCTTTAGACCCGTCAAGCATACCGATAGCCAGTTCCGCAACGTCTACGGCTATCGCTTGACACGCCGTTAGCGCGTAATCTTTAACGTCCGCGACTTCTATAACGTTTTTAGTCCCGACTCCGCGTCTTATCAAAAGTTTATCTTCGTAAGTACGTCCGAAAACGCAAGAAGAATAAGAATAAACGTCTTCTTTTTTAATATCTTCTATAAACGTCTTGCTTGCGTTGAACAAACTTTCAAGTTCCACGTCGTTTGTGGAATAATCTTCTCTTTTAGGCGTACCGTCCGAACGTGAAGCAAACGCTACCTTACCGCCGTCCATCGGAACGACGGATAAAGCGGAACGGCTTTGCGGATATTTTTCGCACTGTCTCGTCAATGGGGCGGAAGGTTTAAAAACGATCATATTTTCCTTGACGGTGTGCAAGGTAAAATCTCTATCCTTTGCCATATCCGCGACTATATCCGCAAAAATACCCGCGGTATTGACTACTATTTGCGGGGTTATCACACCCCTATTGGTTTTAACTTCTTTTATCCAACCGCGTTCGACAGTCATGCCTTCGACCACGGTATTAAATTCGACTTTGACGTTATTTTTTTGCAGATTTTCGGCAAGCGCACAGTTTAAATATACGGGGTCGACTACACCGCTATCTTCTATAAACATAGCGAATTTTGCCCAACACGGAACGTTTGGCTCGATAATTTTAAGTTTTCTTTTACCGAGTAATTTGACGTGCTTGACTTCTTGTCTTCTCGCTTTGCCGAAAAGATGAGGTAAAGCAAGCGCTTGAAAATAGTTTGAAAAAAGTATCAACTGACCGCACTTGTTAAACGGGACGTCGAGATCTTTGACAAGACGGGGAAAGGCTTGAAAACCTTTTGCGGCGTAATACCACTCGTTACTGCCTTCTTTTAAGGAAAAATCGACTTTGACGTTACCGTTTGCAAAGGAAGACTCACCCATGGCGACGTCGTCGTTTTTATCTACTACCAACACGCTTACGTTATATCGTGCGACTTCTCTTGCGATAGCGCAACCTAAAACGCCCGCGCCGATTATCAAGACCGACGGGCAAATAAAATCTAACTCGTTACTCTTTAACGGTAAATCCGGGATACGTCTGTCGTCGTCTTTTATGCGAATATCGTTCAATATGCCTTTATACCCTTTCCCGGAAGCCAAAAGACCCGCTTTTGAAGCGTCTTGGGCGCTGTTTAGCATGCCGGATAAGCGAATACACCCGTTCTTTTCTTCTACGCTTAAAGACGGATAATACTTGCGTATTTTTTTTGAGATCGCTTTAAAACTACGTTTCATGCCTAAATTAGTCGACATTCTCCCATATTATAATATTTTAATTATAAAGTATTTTTATGCGCATTGTCAACAAGTATTCTTTTCATTATAACTTGCCGATAAGGCAAATATAACTGCGAAAGCAATATAACAGTGATATTGTTTGCATAGCAAACAGTTATATTTTTAGAGCAAGTCTAAAAGTTATATTTTGACTTGCAGTCAAAGTTATATTATATTTGCCATAACTTACCCTGTGGGTAAATATAACTTTGCGTAGCAAAATATAACTGCGAAAGCAATATAACTTGCCTATAGGCAAATATAACTAGTGCGTCAGTAATAACCCCTATTACTGACGCACTAAAGGTTGATTTTTTATTTTTTCCCGTGTTATAATTGATTATTATATACGGACGGTTTTATTATGTTTAGAGTTTTAGTAGTTGAAGACGATATAAGATTGAATCAATTAATAAGGACTACGCTTTCAAAACACGGATTTAACGTTACGAGCGCTTATGACGGGCTTGACGCACTTGAAGAAGTCACCAAACACGTTTACGATCTTGTCATTTCGGACATTATGATGCCCAAAATGGACGGGTACGAATTGGCAAAAAAAGTTCGTGAGAAAAACTCGAGTATGCCTATACTTTTCGTTACCGCCAAAGATAAGTTTGAAGACAAAGCCAAGAGTTTCGATATAGGTATCGACGACTACATGGTAAAACCTATCGACATAAACGAAATGTTATTAAGGGTAAACGCATTGTTACGCCGGTCGAATATTGCGAGAAACCATATGCTTACGGTCGGAGAAACGACCTTAAATTACGACAATTTGAGCGTTACTAAAAACGGCGAAGAGATCATTTTGCCAAAAAAAGAATTTAGAGTTCTTTTTAAACTTCTCTCTTACCCCGACAAAATATTTACGAGAAGCCAACTTATGGAAGAGTTTTGGGGGACGAGCGACAGTTTGGAACGCACGGTCGACGTTCATATCACGAGAATAAGAGAAAAATTTAAGGATAACGACGATTTTGATATAGTAACGTCAAGGGGTCTCGGTTATAAAGCCGTTATCAATAAAAAATAATGAAAATCAAAAAAAATCAAAAAAAATCCTTTTATAAAGGCAGATTTTTGCCACGTCTTATAACTCTCGTTATCGTGGTAATGGGGTTGACCGCATTAAGCGTATTTGCGCTTATGGAAGCGGTCGACATAGTAAACAATCGTTACGTTAAAGCAGGTCAAATAGATCCTAACGTAACTATTTTTTTGATATTTGCAAGCGCTTTGATATTGGGTACTTTGATAACTATTGCAAGTAGCGGACTGTTTTTACGTCCCATACGCACGCTCGAAGAGGCAATGGACAAGGTCTCTAAAGGGGATTTCAACGTGGAACTTGACGGGGATAACGTAACTCAAATAGGTAGGCTTATGAACAACTTTAACAAGATGACTCACGACTTATCCCAAATAGAAACCTTTAAAAACGAGTTTATCGGCAACGTATCGCACGAGTTTAAAACTCCGCTTTCGGTTATCCAAGGTTACGCGATGCTTTTGCAAAACGAAGACTTGAGCGACGAAGAAAGGGAAAGTTATTTAAACATTATAATAGATACTACCAAAACGTTATCCAACATGACTTCTAATATCCTAAAATTATCAAAACTCGAAAACAGTAAGATAATCGGGGAAATAACTACGATAGATCTGTCCGAGCAAATAAGAAGATGCGTGCTTGGGTTGGAAAGTTCTTGGTCGGAGAAAAATTTAACTATCGACGTCGACCTTGCGGAAGAAATATTCGTAAACGCAAACGAAGATCTTTTATATCAAGTTTGGACGAATCTTTTGAGTAACGCGATAAAATTTACCGACGAAGGCGGTATTTTTATACGGTCTTTTATCGAAGACGAGCAAGCCGTGGTCAAAATTACCGACACGGGTATAGGCATGAGCGAAGAAGTAAAAGCAAGGATTTTTGACAAGTTTTATCAAGGGGATAACTCTCACTCCAAAGAAGGCAACGGATTAGGTCTTGCGTTGACGAAAAGAATAGTCGAATCGTCTTTTGGAACTATAGACGTAGAAAGCGAAGAAAAAGTAGGCTCGACTTTTATAGTCCGCCTACCTTTGTCAAAAAAATAATTTTGTCCTAACTTACTTATTGAATATACCCGTAAAACTAACGTAAAACGCCTTTGGATTAAGTTCGATGGAACTTCTTGCCCTATCCATATAATCGGAAATCAATTTTATTGTAATAGGTTCCATTTTATCAAAAAACTCTTCCAAACTCATATCGGTGGTCCAATCCCCGTTGCGGACCGTCGTCCAAACGTTTTTGTTGACGTTCATATAGTCGATATTTAACATATCTACGGGCAAGTTTTCCACGAGTTTTAAATTCGTTAAACAGTTTTTTACCTTAGTTGCGTCTATAGAGTGCTTGACCGAGCGGAAGACAGCGTCTCTATATAATTCGGCAATGTCGTTAGCAACAAAATCTCGCACTTCGAGTTTTTTTATACTATCTATTCTATTTTCCAAATATGCCCTAACGACGTAATAATCCAACCCGTTCTCAACTTCCTTTTTCGTAAGAGTACTTTTGTCGTCGTCGTAATAGTGCGGAGCGCCGTGCTCTACAAGATGCATAATATAAGGATTTAAACGGCTGTCGATGACGTAATGAGAAAGCATACCGAGCATATAACTCAATTGACTTTTTAGCCCCGTAGTAAAGATATAAGCGGCTGCGTCGTTAAATAGGTCGAACGCGTCGGAAACGTCCATTTCCGCCTTTAAACGCCCAAGATCGTTAAGCGCGTCCGCGCCCAAAGCCCCGACGTAATACGCGTCGGGATAAAGTTTTACTACCGATTTAGCCCCTACGGGCATTTTTTCTATTATTCTTTCGGCAAAGTACAAATGAACGAAAGACGCCATACTAAATTCCTTTTAACAAACGAGATCTAAACGGGGGTCGAGAATCGCCCAAGTTGACTATTCTATCTTGCAACCCGTATTTTTTAATAATTTCTTCGGTCTTATCCAAAACGCCCATATCTTTAGGACGATGAGAATCGCTATCGACTATCAACTTAACGTTGGTTTTAAGAATATCGGGAAGGATATTTTCAAAAATGGATAGATGTTTTACGTTTATTTCCATAAAAGTGCCTTTTTCCGCAGCGGCTTCGGCAACGGTTTTCATATCCGCAAAAAGTCTATGGTTAGGGTGCGCCAATATGTCAACGGGATATTTTTCCAAACAACGCAACAAAGTATCGGTATTGCGTTCGATATATTTCGGATCATTTTCAAAAAACGGATGGAATACGGACGGAAAATAGGTGCGCCGCCAATCCGAAAAAGTATAAGGTAATGCAAACATATGGAAGCCCGCAATTATAATATCCATTTGCTCTATATCTTCGGAAGTAAGGTCCAATAGACCCTTTTCGTCCATTATATCCGCTTCTATGCCCAAAAGAACGGATATGTCCCGTCTGTTTAAACTTTCAAGTTCGGCTTTTTCCGCCAAAAACTTTTTTTTGCTATAAACGGGGTTACGATAGCCGTGTTCGGTTATCGCAATTTCTTTTAATCCTCTTTTAACGGCTTGGTCTATGTTTTCGGTCAAACTGCCCTTGCCGTCGCTATAATGAGTATGGGTATGATAATCGCCGTAAAACTTCATAGAACAATTATAACACTAAAAATTTTAATTTAAAAGACAAAAGCATATTTTTTTAAAATTTGCTTTTCAATTTACGTTTAGCATTTTATAATAAAACAAACGGATAAGGAGTTTGACCTATCGTTATGTTAAAAGACGCGCACGCACATTTAAACGATCCCGCTTTTTTAGACGACGTTGACGAAGTTGTAAACAAACTAAAAGATAGCGGGGTCGGTATGGTAGTAAACGCCGCTTGGGATAGAGAGTCTGCGATAAAAGCGATGGAATTGGCGGAAAAATATTCGGGCTTTTATTTTACGATAGGCGTACATCCCCATCAGTCGAAAGACGCAATAGAAAGTGATTTTTATATATTTGAAGACTTGGCTAAACACGAAAAATGCGTTGCATACGGCGAGATAGGTTTGGACTATCATTACGACTTATCCCCAAGAGACGTACAACGCAAAATCTTTGAGTATCAACTTCAAATTGCGGATAGTTTGTCCTTACCCGTGGTTTTGCACTTACGAGAAGCGTACAAGGACGCAAACGATATTTTATCGGCAAATAAAAACAAACTCAATAACGGCGTACTATTACATTGTTATAGCGGGTCAATGGAATTGGCGAGAGACTTTTATAACAAATTGGACTGTTATTATTCCTTTGGCGGTGCGATAACCTTTAAAAACGCAAATAAAGGGGACACGTTAAGGGCTATTCCGAAAAATAGGATATTATTGGAAACCGACTGTCCGTATATGACTCCCGTACCTTTTAGGGGGCAAAGAAACGACCCGTCGTATATCGGATTGACAAGAAACAAAATGGCGGAAGAATTAAACTTGACGTCTGACGAAATAGAAGAAATAACGTCCCAAAACTTCGATAATTTTTATAGGATAAAAAAATGATAAAAGATATACTCATCAAACACGGTTTTCATTTTAATAAAAAATACGGTCAAAACTTTATCACCGACGGCAATTTACTCGAAAGCATAGTAAACGATTCGGGGGTAACCAAAGACGACTTGGTTTTAGAGATAGGCGCGGGGGCCGGAACGTTAAGCGCAAAACTTGCCGAAAAAGCGAAATCGGTCGTAAGTTACGAAATAGACCAAAACCTAAGACCCGTTTTGGCGGAAACTTTGTCGGAATATCAAAACGTAGAAGTTAGGTTTATAGACTTTATGAAGGAAGACGTTGAAAGGCTAAAAACAGAGTTTTCCAATTCCGTCGTAGTTGCCAATTTACCTTACTATATAACAACGCCCGTAATTATGCGATTATTGGAAAACGGCATCGGCAAAAGCATAACAGTAATGGTACAAAAGGAAGTTGCCGATAGATTAATAGCAACGCCGTCGGTCAAAGATTACGGTGCGATAACCGTTAAAGTAAACCTTTTGGGCGGCGCAATTATTACTCGCAACGTTTCGAGAAATATGTTCTACCCTATCCCTAACGTAGACTCCGCCATAATACGCATAGACAAAGCCGAAAAGTATCGCGGGAAAGACGAAAAACTTACCGACGACGTCGTTAAAAAATCTTTTTTGATGCGAAGAAAGACCTTGATAAACAACCTCGGCGATTATGGTAACAAACAAGAGTTACAAGCAATTCTGCAAGAAGCGGGTATAGATCCGCTTGCAAGGGGGGAAACTTTATCCGCCGAAGATTTCGTAAGGCTTTCCGACGTTATCTACGACCGCAAACTACGGTAACAAACAAGAGTTACAAGCAATTTTGCAAAAAGCGGGTATAGATCCGCTTGCAAAGGGGGGACACTTTATCCGCCGAAGATTTCGTAAGGCTTTCCGACGTTATCTACGACCGCAAACAAGGATAAAAAAATATTTGCTTTTATCAAAGCGTTGTAATATAATAAAGTTATCAATGGAGTATGGTGTAGTGGTAGCACATAGGCCTCTGACTCCTATGGTGTTGGTTCGATTCCAACTACTCCTGCCAAAAAATCTCGTCGAAAGATATCGACGAGATTTTTTATATCAAATTCGCAAGAATTTGATTATCATACGCACAACGACTCATAAGTATCTCTTAAGACTTGTCTTAACGCAAGCGTAAAGACTGCGTTGACTCATAAGTATCTCTTAAGACTTGTCTTAACGCAAGCGTAAAGACTGCGTTGACTCATAAGTATCTCTTAAGACTTGTCTTAACGCAAACGTAAAGACTGCGTTGACTCATAAGTATCTCTTAAGACTTGTCTTAACGCAAGCGTAAAGACTGCGTTTTTTAGAGAACTTATTCGTCTCCGTCAAAAATCTTCTTGGATTTTTGACGGGTTATAAAATGGATAGCCTTAATAAATAGATACTTCGACTACGGTCTTTGACCTTCGCTCAGTATGGCGAATTATGGAAAAGCACTTAGTCTGTCGTCATGTTGAGCAAGCGAAGCGTAGTCGAAACATCTTTTAAAAAAATAATATCCATGTACGCTTTAGCGTTTGAAAGTTTTTGTGTTGTCATCAAGGGTTTTAAAAACCCCCATTTTATCGTCGTAGCCTTGTAAACAAGTCTACTTTGGATAAAATCAAGCCCCCTTTCCTTCGTCTATTAATATAGCCGAAAGGGTGCAAACGCTTACGCTTTCAAGGATATAGATGTTTCGACTTCGCTCCACATGACGATTAATACTATAATCGAAACTGTTTCTTTTCTTCAGTGTCAGATGAAAGCAAAATAAATATCATATATCGTCAAAGACGAAGTCCACGACCAAAGGGCGTGTCCAAACGAGCGAAGCGGGGTTGCACCCTTTCGCCCGATTACGGGCGAAAGAAAGGGGGATTGTCTGCGCACAAAGTAGGCAATCTTTGATTGACTACGACTGCGGAGAGGGGGTTTTTATATAAATAATTATCACCAAAGCGATATAAATTCCTTACGGAATTTGCGATATATCCTTGCGGATACGATATGCCCGTGGCACGATATGTCCCTTTCGGATCGTTTTAGAATTTATATCATATCGAATACGCGCAAAGCGAGTATATATCGCGTTGAACGAAGTGAAACATATCGTGTTGCAAAGCAACATATCGCATTAAAGTATTATATCGTCTGTTGACCGTAGTCGAAACGTCTATATCCTTGAAAGCGTAAGCGTTTGCACCCTTTCGACCGTTTACGGTCGAAGGAAAGGGGGCTTGATTGCCACCAAAGGACGACAAAATGGCGTCCGACGTGGGAATGGGGGTTTTTATATAAATAATTTTTACCAAACCAATTTCACGTCCGTATCATCCTATAATTTTCGAAGTATCTTTTTCCACGTTATATCTACACCCTTTTATTATCATAACGATAGACAAAGTCATTATCAATGCGCTTACTACTATACGGTTTTGAATTTGCGGCGGCGTCAAACGAAGAAAACATCGCGACTTGCAAAGTCGTTATCGAAACCAACGCATTGGCAAGGTTGATATTTCTTATTGATTTTAAATAATAATTATCGTGTTTTCTATCTTTGATAAAGTTTACGGTAGAAGTAGTTATTTTAAAAAACGCCCAAAATGCGTTCGCAAAAATCAATACGCCCGCGGACGAAAACACCGTACCCGTCATATATATCAAGACTATACTTCCCGAAAACGGAAGTATAGTCAACATCGTCATAATCCCCGTGTTTCTATAAACCGTGCCTTGAAGTGACAAAGTTTTATCTTTTAATCTCGTTAAAACTATTGATAATTTTGTCAAAAGATATACTAAGTACAAAGCCGCCAAAGTGCCGTACCAAAGGGACGGGGATAAAAATAAACGCTACTACTTGTATAACCAACTGCGCAAAATCTACGACGATTTTTAAAGACGTTAAAAACACCGCTTTGTTACTCTTATCGGTATAGATAGCCTTTGCTAACTTGTTGTTGTCTATAAAGTTTTTAAACCTGTCCGCTATTTTCAATTATCTTTACTCTTAAATTTAAACGTAAACGTAGACCCTACGCCGATTTGACAATCAAAGCTATTACAAAAGTTTAGCACTCGTTTTCTTTTATATCCGTTAAAAGATTAGCCATATATTATAAATCCCGCTCTTACGAACGGGATTTTATAAGAATCTATTTAGGGTTTTAATCTCTTAGGTCCACGGAACAAGAAGGTAACGTCTTTTACGCTTGGCAACTCGAACAATTTGACCAAAGTTCTCGTAATACCCAAACCGAAGCCGCCGTGAGTAGGCGCGCCGTACTTAAAGAATTCCAAATATTCGCTCATAGTCTCGGGGTCGATACCTTGCTCTTGGATATTTGCTCTTAAATTGTCGTATCTGTGTTCTCTTTGCGCACCGCTGGTGATCTCGATACCCTTAAACAACAAGTCGTAAGTCTTAGTAAGTTCGGGATTATCGTCGTGCTTCATCGAATAGAACGCTCTCGCCTTTGCGGGGAAATCTATGATGAATACGAAATCGCTACCGTATTTTTCTTTAACGTACTCGGAAATGAGTCTTTCGCCTTCGGGATCCAAGTCGCCTTTGAGTTCACGAGGGACTTCGTAATTCTTTTCTTCTTTAAGCAATCTATAAGCCTCGGACAACGAAATACGGGGGATCTTGTAATTTAACTCGCTCATATCTCTGCCAAAATATTGTTTATATTGCTCGTTAAAGTCCTTTTTGACGTTTTTCATAACGTAAGAGAGCAACTTCTCTTCCATATCCATAACGTCGTGATGAGATTCGATAAAGGAAATCTCCACGTCAATGCCGGTAAACTCGGTATCGTGGCGAGAAGTAAAACTTGGATTTGCTCTAAAATACTCGCCTATCTCAAAAGTCTTATCAAAGCCCGCCATCATACTCATTTGTTTGTAAAGTTGGGGACTTTGAGTAAGATATGCTTTTTGACCGAAATAATCTTTCAATTCAAAAACTTCGCTACCGCCTTCGCTCGACAATGCGGTGATTTTAGGGGTGTGTATCTCGATAAAACCGTTTTCGTTAAAGAACTCGACGGCGTATTTTTCAAAAGCGGTTTGGATCTTAAACAAGAAAACCTTTTTCTCGTCTCTTAAGTCGATCCAACGATAGTCCATACGTAAATCGATACTGCTTTCTTGAGTGATGGGCAACACGTCGGCGATACTCATTATCTCGATAGATTCGGGATATATCTCTTTACCGCCGTTACGTACGTATTCGGAATATACGCATTTACCTTTGATCGCTACGAAACTATGCACGGTCAACTTTTTGGCTTCTTCATAAACTTCGGGACAGTCGGTTTTAACTACGGTAACTTGTACGAAACCGGTAACGTCTCTTATGACCAAAAACATTATTTTTTTATCGCGGATAGCTTCCACGTAACCTTTGATAAGGCACTCGCCTTCTTGCAAGTCCTTTATATACGTTCTTTCCATAAATACCTCCAAAAGCAAGCGTAACGCTTTTCTCTTGTGTATTGTATCACCGCATAAAGATAATGTCAATTTATTTTGTTTTATGTTGCGTTATTTATGTAATTTACCCCATATTGACAACCTTCTTTAAATCATATATAATCTTTTTATATAAAGGTGGTGCGTATGAGAAAAAAAAGCAAAAACAAACGCAAAGGTAGATTTAAAGGGTTAATAATTACTTTGACGGTTATTGCGTCGATAATCGTTGTATTCGTTCTTTTATGCGTTTCTACGTATATCCCAAGGACAAAAGGCACGGATTATAATTCGGACGCGGTTAAAAACAATTATTGGATAACTCAAAAAACGATGGTCAGCGCCCATAGAGCCGGTCGCACACTCGCCCCCGAAAACACTCTTGCCGCTTTTAAAGCGTGCTTTGAAAATATGGCGGGATATTCGGTCGACGTTTTAGAATTTGACCTTCACTTAACAAAAGACAAGCGTTTGGTGCTTTTGCACGACGACACTCTTGACAGAACGAGCGACTGCGTTGCGGTTTACGGGAAAAAGAAAGTAAAACCCATAGATAAAACTCTTGAAGAATTAAAGAAATACAACATGGGTTACAACTTCGAAATAGACGGCGAATATCCATATAGATCCACCACCGCCGACCTTTCTTATTGTAGGGTATGCACTCTTGAAGAAGTTTTGGATTACGTAAAGACCCAAGAAGAACTATTGGGCAAAAAAATATCTTATATTATCGAAATCAAAAACGGGAAAAACGACGGCTATCAAGCCGCGGATCTACTTGCAAAGATAATGTCGAACTACGGTATAACCGATAGAACGATAATAGGCACGTTCAAAGGCGAAGTATCTAAATATTTAGATAAAAACCACCCCGAAATAACTCGTTCGGCAGGGATAGCCGAAGTATTCGGATTTTACTTTTCTTGTATGTTCGGCTTGCCTTTAAACAACGTTAAATACAAGGTTTTGCAAATACCTTATAAAGATTTCGTCATAAATTTTGGCAAAAAAAGTATAGTCGATTACGCTCACAAATACGGCATTGCCGTACAATATTGGACGATAAACAAAGCCAAAGATATAGATCATCTAAACGCCATCGGCGCTGACGCGATAATGTCCGACAATCCCAAACTTTGTTACGAAATAGTAAACGCTTAAAATTGTAAAAACTTAAAAACGAAAAAAAACGACTCTTTATTTCAAACCGAAAAAGAGTCGTTTTTAATTATTTTAATTTTCTTTTTTAGAGCCTATAAGATCCATATTTTTATCAAAGGTATAAATCAAATCGTCAAGAGCGGAAATGTTCGACATAGTTTGACGTCCTTTTGCTCTATCTACTTCTTGTTGAGTGCCTTTTTCTATCCTTTTGGTGTCGTAGTCCCCAAATAAACAAAAGTATTCCACTACTAAATCTCTTTTCTCGTTAGGAAATGAATATCCAAAGTTTTCAACAAATGATTTCATCTCGGCGGCTTTAAGTCCGAAAGCGATAGCCAAACCGATAGCGACTTTTTTGTCCGGTCTTTTGATTTTGCCGTTTACTATAGAGTAATAATACTGTTTTGTCATCCAGTCGGCGTATACGGCGGGACCCGTCTTACCGCTCTTGCCTTCGTAAAACATGATCATATCGCCGATATTCTCAAACTTTTTGTTAGAGTTAGACTTTACGTAGTCTTTAACGCCCATATTTACGGTTGCCGCAGTATTTGCTATAACGTAATCACCCTTGACTTGCTTTTTGGAAATAGACGAGAGTTTTTTCTTTTTATCGTTTTCCTTTTTAATTTTTTTAAGATATTTTGCTTCCTGCTTGTTTACCCATGCGGTCAATTTTTCGATATTCTTTTGATTTTGATCGTTTTTCATTTTGCCCCCCTTATTCGTTTCCCGTATAAATATATCCTAAGTCTTTGTCGTCGATTATCTCGCGAACGTAACAGTTTTTAGGGTTTTTCTCTTGCTCGTACCACTCGGTAGTATAATGGAACCATCTCAATAAAAAGGTTCTCATAACCGTACCGTGAGCAAATACGAACAAAGTATCAACGCCGTTTTTCTCGTAATCTCTATATATAGTCCCCATAAATTGATGTATGCGTATCGCTACGTCAAACGGACTTTCCCCCATAGGCGTACGCGCGTAAAACTTGCCTTGATTGGTAACTTGCCTTACGTATTCCGCATATTCTTTTGGGTACAGTTTTTCTCTTTGGTCAACGGGGATAGAATCAAATAAACCGTATTGTTGCTCGGTCAAAGTAACGTCTTCTCTAACGTCGTCGATGCTTAAATACTTATTGAAAATATCCGAAGTTTGACGAGTACGCAAAAACGGGCTTCTCCATATCCTTGCGTGAGTTAGATCGACGTTATTCTCTTTACAATATTCGCTTAACCATTTGCCCGCTTTTTCGGCTTGTTCCTTACCGTTATCGGTCAAAGGAACCAAATGATCGGGCAAACGAAGTTGAAAGTTTTCACCCGTATTTTGTGTTGATTCGCCATGTCTAATCAAAAAAATATGCATGATCCCACCTACTCTTTAAGTATATTATAAATCTTATTTTGCTATTTTGTAAATTAAATCCTTCTCTTTTATAATAATATACAAAAAAACATCAGTTGCCTATAGCCGTTTTATAATAAAATCATTTTAAGACTAAAAAAAATCATGTTACTTATAAAGCAATCTATCGACAATACTTCATACTATAACCAAATTTTATTTTCAAATTATATCGATCAAACTTTTTAGTAATTAACTCGTCAATTATAAATGATAAAAAACGCTTTTATCGTTTAGGACAAAAGCGTTTTGTTGTTGGCGACCCGAAGGGGGCTCGAACCCCTGACCTCCAGCGTGACAGGCTGGCGCTCTAACCAACTGAGCTACCGGGCCAACTACTTGATTATTCTACAATAAAGTATAAAGTTTGTCAATGGATTTTATTTAATATTTTAAAAACAAATAAAGTAGTAACTTGCCAAAGTAAATTCCGCTTTTATCTAGTAAACGAAATCGAAAAGAAAAAAAGTATTTTGGCAAACAATAACGTTATAATTCATTTATTTATAGCAAAATCTTTGTTTAACCTAAAATCGAAATTTGCTTTTTAAAGTTTCATAAAAATAAAAAGTAAGTACTCAACCTTGGCTTTGCCAAGCACAGTCATACTTACTTTTGTTGGGAAATTCCAACAATATTATTATATGTTGAACTTCGTTGTATGTCAACGAGTAAATACAAGATAATTCCGAGTTGCTCGAAAAAGAAGTGAGCGTGGTCCTAAGTTAAGCACTTACGATCTCTTTATAGAGTATCTCACTTCAAAAATTATTATACGTTTTTAATTGGGTGTTTTCAACAATAAAGTGCATGATCAAAATTATTATAATAAAAAAGTAACGACGTGCCAACGCTATTAAGCATAAGCCCTGACTTCGATTAAAAGTCGACGTTACTAGTATTTTTATACTCCCTTTTGCGTGTTGTCAACAATAAAATGCCGAGCGGTCAATAAGCGTCGAATATTAAACATATTTTATTAGTTTTAAAAAATTTATTCAAATATGCTTGCAAACTATAAGATTTAGTATTAAAATAGCATTATCAAACGTGGGGATGTGGCTCAGTTGGTAGAGCGATGCGTTCGCAACGCATAGGCCGAGGGTTCGAGTCCCTTCATCTCCACCATACGTGAATTTGACGCACCCCTTTGGATGCGTCATTTTCTTTTCAAGAGATTATTGGGGTTGTATTGTAAATAGATAATATCAGAGTCCTGTTGAATTCAAATCGAAGTCGGTGAATGACAGATCAGTCGTTAACCGACTTTTTTTCGAATATAATTTGTCACTTAAAAGAATCCCGTTTTTTGAAGAGTTGTCCCTTGAAACCCTCGGTGCTTTTCCTTTGTTTCGAACTGTGTTTTTTCATCATATCTTCCCCTGTGATTTCACCCTTTCGAGTGTTCAGCCTACCACAATTCGCCGTTCGCTGCAAGTAACCGTCGATGATTTTTCCTTTTGCTTGATACTTGAAACTCATGGGTAAAAATAATCGCCTTGTCAATCAAAAAGGAATGACTCTACACTGTATTTGTTTTTATGGATTGCCTTGAAAAAGGTGATCCCTTTTTTATTGTTGTTATCAAGAAAATCACTTGACCTTTTTGTTGACATTACTTGCGGTTCGCAAAACGTTATTTGAAAATGTTGTCTTAACGAACCGTGGTATGCAGTCCCCTTTGCCGAAAGGTAGAAATTTCACAGGAGATATGTTTATGAAAAAGTTCTTTATCTAATTGATTCCTTATTTCGTATTTCAATTCAGATACCGAAACTCTATTCTTCGCTATTTTATCTATATATTCATAATATTTATCCCATAAATAGATAATCTCTTTGTAGTCATTTGATTTAACTATATCAGAAAACTTCAATGTTTTATTTTCAAGAATTGTTTTGAATGTTTCTGACGTGCAATAATGGTATATCGTTTTCATCTATGCTCTCACTTCACACTATAAATAGGTTTTCCGTATGCTTCATCAAATGCAGTTTCAAACATTTCTCTGGTTCCTTGCTTTGTGTTGCTCAATGTTATTTTTATAACAAGCCACGCCCAATCGGGAAACCCAATATCTGGTGGTTGAACTTTATCATCACAAAAAAGCTTTTTATCAGATATATTTATGTTGTAATTTTTATTATTCAGTTTAATTTTCATACAATTATCATATTTACCGTCAACTGTATAAAATAAATGCGAAATAAGTCTGTCTTTTATACAGTAAGCTTGTCCTCTATAAACACAGTTATACTGACAATCCTTATACTCTATTTTGCATTTGCAATGATTAGCAGCATCTGGATCGGTATTAAAAATCATATAAAATCCAGGTATATGAAAACCGGTATCTAAATCCGTTTTGCAATGAATTTCTTGTATATTTTTTTTAGTATCACCCTTTATATTCTCAATTGTGTATTTGATTACATTGACTATCTCATCCTTATAATTCAAATAAACCTGATTTAGTGATTCATTGATTTTATATATAAGTTCTTTTTTTCCCATTTATTATTACACTCTTATAACTATTTCTTTTTTATTATCGTCCCAATAAAACCAACTATAAGACCACCGATACATACTATTATTATCAAAAAAGTCATAATAATCTCGTGTTTACTTGTTCATTATATCCATAAGGTGTGTATATGTATCTGCCACGTCATAATGCACGACACCGTTATTTAGGCGTGCAAATAGTTTCTTGGCGCAGGCGATTTTTGCGCTTTCAACTTTCTTGAGTTGCAGAGATTCCATACTGCCTTTCGTCTCGGCGATGAAGTATATGTATTTTACTTTGTTCTCATAAAAAGCAATTGCCCAGTCGGGAGAATAATCGCCCACGGGAGTGGGAATCTTGAACGTCCGCGGGAGTTTAGCATACACACAAACAGTGCCTTCGTCTCTTTCAAGGTCAATAGCAAAATTCTTTTCCGTTTCACTGTCTACAACAACGTATGGCGTAATATGCTTATCTGCTTTGACGGCACGGTTGAAGTCAATAACGCCTTTACCCATCGTGAAAATATCACTCGTATAGGGTTCTTCTTCGGTGACGTTATATTTGATTTCATCGACAATCATAGTTGCCTTTTGTTCATTGATAAACCGTACGGCTTTGGAAATGAATTCTTCAGGGTTTATTTTGAACATTTCAAAAACGTCGGGGCGAATACCTTGCAATATCTTTACAACCGTCTTTCTCGTCAGTTTTGCACCTTGAGCAATTTTGCCTACCAAATCATATTCTACGTTAGAACCGCCGGTATTTTTTAGCGTCGTAGTTTTGGTTTTGCCTTCGGTAAAGTCAATGGATTCTTTGCCTTGAGCTCCGATGGTACGAACGTAAGTCAGTTGCGTTACATACATTCCTTCATTGAGGGCGTTAATCGCCTTTTCTATCAATTCGTCACTGTCAAAAGAAACAGTATAAGCGTATTTATGGTTGATATATTTCCACAAAGTTTGGAACTCTTTCTTTGCGAAATTTTCATTAAGTTCGTTTTCGGTGATCTTTGGCTTATTTGCAACAGTAATGATTTCATCAAGCACTTTTTCATCGAATACACCTTGAACAAGTTTATGAATACCACATTCGAATTCTTTGAGAGTGTCGGGAAGTGCGGCAAGTGTCCCGTTTTCTTGTGCGGAACGATAATCGTCCGTAACGTTTCCATTTTCGTCGATATAGCCATTCCGAATGAGATAAAACTCTATCTTCTTAGCTTCTTCTTTTGTAATTTCATGCGCTACACCATCTGTACCCTTAACTGCTTTCCCTGCAAAATAACTTGCAGATGCTTTCGTCGGTCTTTCGTATAAGGTATCTTTGATCTCTTTTTGCAGACCACCGACAAATCCTTTATAACTGTCGCTTGCAATAACAGTCAAAACGTTGATATCGTGTACCTTTATGCCGGAAACAGTGCCATCTATACGGTCACCTGCACGGTTTACGCAAAGACGCATACCACGACCTACTTCCTGACGTTTGTTAATCTCGCTATTAGATTGTTTCAAAGTGCAGATTTGGAATACGTTGGGGTTGTCCCAGCCTTCACGAAGAACTGAATGTGAGAAAATAAAGCGAGTTGGTTCGTCAAATGAAAGCAACCTTTCTTTGTTTTTCAAAATCAAATCATAAGCGGAAATATCATCGCATTCACCTTTACGATTGACTGTCGAATTTACCGCATGACCTTTTTTATCTATTGAAAAATAACCTTTATGAGTGTTTTGTACGTTTATGTCACGCAAATATTTTTGATATGGAGTATCAAAAAGTGTCAAATGTTCATTAAGTACAGAAATATATTCTTGCTCAAACATTATTCCGAAGTCGCCCAAAACTTCGTTACCATCAGCGTCATATTGTCTGTAATGCGCTACTTCGTCAATAAAGAACAACGACAAACATTTTATTCCCATATTAAAGAGTTTTTCCTCTTTTTCAAAATGAGAAAGGATGGTTTCTCTTATCTGGATACGACGCATATCACGTTCGGATATATCCCCGCGAACTTCTCCGACAGATAACGATTCGCCATTCAAAAAGGTGATTGTGTTGTTTACAGGGTTTATCTCTTTAACAACGTACCCGTTTTTATACTGTTCCAGAGGCGGCATATTCCCACCGGCGGACATAGCGTAAAGATTATCATTTACTTCGACAATACGAGTTTCACGGTTGATACCTTTCGCATAGTTGATTTCAAAAATAATACGCGCCATCGGAGGCTTTTTCGGATCGAGCAAAATCTGTGAAAGATAAACAAATCCATCCGTACCGCGCAAGTTGCGAAGTTCAAAGCCCTTGACTTCGATTTTTTTGACGAGTTTCTTTTGATATGCGTCCAAAGCGTCAAGAACATATACAAGATTATGTACGTCTTTGTGTGTGGCAGAATAGTTGAGCGAAAACAAAGGCTTGAATAACTTAATGCTATCCTGCGTCGCAGTTCCTCCGAGTTTTTGAGGTTCATCAAGAATAACAATAGGCCGATTGGCGGCAATAACGTCAATAGGACGGCGAGAACCGAAACTGTCTTGTTTGCTGTATATAATACGTGCAGCTTCGTTTTTTGCACCTTCTTTCAATGAAGAGGCAAATGCTTGAGAATTGATTATCATTACGTATATATCTTTGCTCGCAGAGAAGTTATCCAATTGATTTAGGTTCTTACTGTTATAGATAAAATAACGCGCCTTTTTACCATAATGCTCAAAGAAGTGATCTTCCGTCATTTCAAAGGATTTTTTCACGCCCTCACGAATAGCGATAGAAGGTACGACCACAATAAACTTGCTCCACCCATAATTCTTGTTTAGCTCGAATATTGTCTTTATATAGCAATAAGTCTTACCGGTGCCCGTTTCCATCTCAATATCCAAAGCACAACGGCAAGTCTTTCCAAAAGGCTTTGATAAAGAGGAAGATTGCTTGATATTATTTTCAAGTTGCAAAGTGCGGATATTATCCAATATTTGTTCGTCGGTAAGTTCTATTTGAGCATTTTCGAAACCGCTACCATCGCTATCAACATAATCGACGTTCTCTTCAAATAAAGATGTTTGTACTGCGGTATCGCGTTTGCCTAAATCACGCATATAAGATACTTTATCTTTGAAAGGTTGTCCTTCAAAGACTTTCGTTACCGCAGCTACGGCTTCTGTCTGATAATCTTGTATTTTGAACTTAAATTTCATTTCTCACCTTTTGCCAATATCTATTTTGTATTCAAATGGATTTGCTCTCGCTTTAAGAACTTCCAGATCGTTATTCATACCATAAAAAGACAATTCTAATATGCCGATTTCATTATTCACTTCACCTAACGGCATTCTTTCTCCAAGAATAATACCGACACATGATTTCGTTCTTACATATTCATCATCTGTATCAACTACAATTCTCCATTCTTGTTCATAACTCCAATGAAGTGATTTTGTAAAAAACAAATCAAATTTGTTAGAAAAGTCATTTATTCTGTAATTAGTATAATTAACTTTCCTAATGTGTTTGAACAAATCTACATCTAATGTTGTATCAAATTTCAGACAAGCACCTTGTAAACTATTTCCATAATGTGCCCACATCAATTCAGAATCACAAAGTTCAGAAAAACATGATACCTTATTATTCGAAGGTTTCAAGTTTTTCATGTTTCGACTCATATTATACTTAATACTTTCAATTATTTCCTCCGGGAAAACTTGTTTATAGCGTTCAAACGCTTCAGCAGTTCTTATGTTCTCTAACATAAGATTTTTTCCGAAAGCTAAAAATGTTTCTTTATTCTCCACTGGAGTAAAAAATATCATTTTAGTTAATGTCGCTTCTGTAAAAGCCATATGCTTTAATATCGAATCATTGACACTAAAAGCACAATCGAATACATCATTATATTTACCCGGATCATCAAGATGAATACGTTTATTTAGAATTGCATCCTTAGCATATTCCAAATTCGAGTAATACTTATATAAATATCGAGGCAGATTAGCGCTCCCATCTCGAAATATCATAATACCTTTCTCGTCGTATTAGGACTATACGTTGCAAAAATCTGATCGAGGTTTGCATTGGCAGCGTCGCTTTCCAGAGAATTATCACGGAAGACAGCGTAAAGAGGTTTCTTTTGTGCAATCGCTTTTACGACTTCTTCGGTTACATTACTATCAAAGCAAGCAATCAAATCGTTTTCATCCACGATAAACACGTGCTTTCCGGAAATCTCTGCTTCTTCAATCTTGGCGGAAAGAGGTTTACCGAGTTCAAGCATTACTTGGAACAAAAGATCAAGTGGAGTACGATCTTCTTTAATGTTATCTTCCATCGAGGATAAGAACCCTTGATTGTATTCTTCCGGTCTATAATAGACGTCTTTCATATTGGAAGAATCGAGCTTTAACACACGGAAACCGGTATCAAGATTTTGCGTGGTAAGCGGGCTTTCTTCTTTAATTTTCTTACCGGCACGGCGGATACGCTCTTTTCCTATCTCGCAAATATTTTTATAGCCGGCTTTATACGCTTCCGACTTCTCATCACATTTCTCCGGCAGTTGCACCATAATAAACTTGCGATTACCGCCGTCTTCAGCATTAAGTTGCATTACAGCGTGAGCGGTTGTTGCCGAGCCTGAGAAAAAATCTAATATTATTGCGTTCTTATCAAATTTAGCAATCATGTTTATTAAATATTTAAGTAGCGAAACTGGCTTTGGAAAATCAAATAGTTTTTCCATATTTAAATATGCCAAATCTTTTATGGCGCTTTCATTAGTCCCAATGCCTATTTCTTTATTTAGTTCAAGATTCAAATAATTATTAGGGGTTTTATAGCTACTATCATCAAATGGCCTTTGAAATCTAATTGATAGTTTATTGGTTTTAACTAAGAAATAAGTTCCATTAGAGACTTCTGTGTTTAACATAGATTGTCCCCATTTAAACTCTCCATTCATTGAAAACTCGTTAGCATTGATGCCATTTTCCACAATAACATCTTCTAACAATTCTACTCTATCATAAATACCTTTATTGACAATGCCATTGGAAAGATAATTAAACCGAACACTTCCGATAGGAAAAACTAAAACTTTATTGGGATTCCCTGTGTTTAAAAGTGGCGCATCTCCACCATTTAACATAGAACCAAAATATCTGTTTGTATTTGTATTTTTTTCATAACAGATTATATATTCAACAGTTTTTCTGCATTTATAGGATAAAGATGGGGGTGTTGAGGTCTTTGTCCAAAGGAATTGAGCAGAAAAATTTACTTCTCCAAAAACTTCATCACATATTTTTCGTAAATTTTCCTGCTCATTATCATCAATGCTAATAAAAATAACGCCATCCTCTGATAATAAATCTTTTGCAACTTTTAATCTCGGATATATCATATTCAACCAATCGGTATGAAAGCGTCCATTACTTTCTGTATTTTGAACAAGGCGATTCCCTTGATCGTCGTACTGTCCGCTATTTGCGATATAATCATCCGCACCTTCTGCGAAATCGTCATTATAAACAAAATCATTTCCGGTATTGTACGGCGGATCAATGTAAATCATTTTAATCTTGCCGAGATATGTCTCTTGCAAAAGTTTGAGTACGTCTAAATTATCGCCTTCAATATAAAGATTCTGCGTATTATCGAAGTCAACGCTTTCCTCTTTACATGGGCGAAGGGTAGCGGATATGGGAGAATTGGCAAGGAGAATGGATTTCTTTTTGTCCGGCCACGTGAATTGATAGCGTTCCTCTTTATCATCAATCAAGACGGCGGAGAGTTCTTGTTTCAACACGTCAAAATCAACGGCAAAAGTTGGCTTTCCGTCACGCAATACTTCCGTTACTGCATTTGGGAAAAGAGCCTTAATCTTTTCGATATTGTATTGTACATTATCCATTGACATCATATTTAGTTTATCCATTTGAATTCTCCTTTTTAACTGGTTCTAATTCCAATAAAAAATCTGTAAATATTATTGCGTTTAATGCTGTTTTTCGAGTAGGGTATTCTTTATACCAAGAGTGACAAACACCATGTCTTCCCGGAACATCATTTTTTACTTCTTCAAGACTATTACATTCATAAAAAATATATTCCTGAAAATAATTCTGAACAAAGTTATTGCATTCATTTTCTGTAACAAGGTCTTGAAACTCTTGCATTGTTTTTGTTCCTTTCTTCCTTTCCTGTTTACCTAATGCTTTTTCTTGAATTAACCCTTGCCATAAAGGAACTAAGGCACTAACAGTTAACGCATATTGTCTTCTTTTATATGCTTGTATTGCATCAAACAAAATCCTTTTTATATGAGAAGGAACATTATGTGTTTTCCAATATTTTTTTAATTCATTTAAAGTTTTTTCATTATAATAATCAAAAAAAACTTTGTTCAATTTTTTTACACGATTTTTTGAGCCTGATCTTGTTGTATCTATAACATTCATAATGTCTGCAAAAAAATTAGTATTTACCATTGATATATGAATAGGAAACCACTTTGCCGTAATAAGCTCTTGCAAATAGATATCATCTAATTCTTTGCGATATTTAGAAAAATCAAATGTTTGTATAAAGTCTAGTATTCTATATAAAGGACTATAGTCTATCTTACTGAAAAAGCCTATCAATGACTGGGCAGCGTTACTTAATGTAGCTATATTTGAAGTATAATTCAAAGCTAATTTAGTCAGTGTAGCACTCATCGCAGATAGTGATTTGCTTATTTTTACAACGCTTTCTAATAAAGGGTTGGTATGTGCCGAGATTATAGAAGTCCCCTTTAATAGAGCGTCTACAGCAGGGCTGATAAATGCGGCACTGGCTTTTACAACACTATCAATATTTATTTTAGCCAATTGAGCAGTTGATAAAATAGATGGCGACAAAGAGCCAATCTTATATCCTACAGGCTTTGTTTGTTCTTCAGTTGTAAACACTTTTTTATCTTCCATCAATTATCTAATCTCTCAAGTTCTTTCTTTAACATTTTTAGTTCGTCATTTAATTCAAACCGTTTTTTCGGTTGTTTCTCGCTGTCTACTAGCCGTTGCAGTTTATCAATCTCTTTTTTTAATTTATTGATCTCTTCATATCGAGCAACGAACTCTGCCGTACTTTCATTTTGTCTTGGTTCGATAGGTATCAACACGTCAATAATCGTCGTATAGATATCGTCTATGCAAGATACGTTCAGTGGTAAATCTATCTTATCGTTCTCGCTTTTCCATTCGGTCGAATAGTATTTACCGACCTTCACACCTTTGTCTGTTATCTCCTTAAATGCTCCGTAAAGCATTTGCTTACCTTCGTTATGAATAATGAAAACAGTGTGTAAGTTGATTGCTTTATCAAGTGCCGATATAAAGAGTGATGGAACGATTTTATCCGACAATACAAGGTCAAAAATATATATTTCTTTGACAGTACCGTGCAATGATAAATTGAGCGTTTCGTTTGATAAAACGTTGCTTAACGTAACGGAGAGAACGTTTTTTGCGTCAGCCTTTACCGTTTTGTCCGCCGATATAGTCCTAAATAATTCTGTCAACCGGAACTTTTTATTGACAAACGTTTTACTGCTCAATTCAAACATACTGCATTTACTCCCTAATAACGACGAAGGAAATCAACTCGAAGTCATCAAGCCCTTTGAACGTTTGTTGAAACAAAACCCTACTTCCGTCTTTGAAAAGCGATTGCATATCATTTTGCTGCTTGACCTGCAAAATAGAGTCCACGGCAAAATCCAAAAGAACGTTATATTTATCCATCTTTGCGCCGTCCTTCGTCTCTTTGTTAAAGCTGCGACAAAGTGCGGCAAGAGGTTCCGTGATACCTTTTGAAGTGGTACGTAAGACGTCAAGTATTTGTTTGACGTCTAAATGGTTATATTTTACGTCTCCGTCATCATTCAGATACACAAGGTAGTACGGATGAAGACGGTTTTGTTTGTTGATATTGATACCATTGTTACGGTTACAGAGCACGAAAATAATCCCCGGCTCGATTCCTTTTTCATTGTCTGCGGCTACAACAGCGTGCAATCCCTTTATGACGCCTCTTGGTTCGCCGTGTTCTTTCTTGTAAGCGACAAGATCCATAACAAAATCATTCAAGCCTAAATCGGTGATGGAAATATTGCCGTCTACGTCTTCCAAATCCTGCAAAGTACCTTCTTGCAATTTTTTAAGCTGTTCTTTACGGTAATCCATCTCTTCGTTTTCGTCGGAGATAATGTTATCGTCTGCTGTCGCAGTTTGATTGACTATAGTCATTCTCGCAGAAACACGCTTGTTTAGATTGATATATTCGTCCAAAGAAATATCCGGCCAGAAGTTGACGAGTTGTATTTGCGTATTCCTACTGCCGATACGGTCAATTCGTCCAAAACGTTGTACGATACGAACGGGATTCCAATGTATATCGTAATTGATACAAATATCACAGTCTTGCAAATTCTGACCTTCGGATATACAGTCGGTACCGATAACCAAATCTATCTCTTTGGTTTCTGACGGATAAATAACGCTCTTTTGTTTAGATATAGGCGAGAATAACGTCAATATTCTATCTGTCTGCGGACTTCCGCCTACGTTCGTTTTATTATTATTCCCGCCCGCAATCTTCGCAGAATAAGAACCGTACTTATTGAGCATATACGGAGAAAGCGTTTGATAAAGATATTCTGCCGTATCTGCAAATGCAGAGAAAACAAGGATTTTCTTGTTGCCATCATTGATTGGATGAGTTATCTTTTCGTCAATCAAACGTTTCAATTCGTTGAGCTTTTTATCCTCGTCAGGCGTGACGCGTTTCATCTCAGCATATATGGACGTCAAAATTTCAACATCATGCGAAATATCTCTTCGCCACGTTACAACGTCAATATCGGCGAGGTCAATATGGATTGTTTTCCCTGCTGAAGTTCTTGTCAATGCAAATTCGTCATCTTCATCGGGATCAATAAGTGCGTAATTAAATAATTCCTTTTCTATACCGATTGTTTTATTCCCCGCCATAAAATCATCTATTTTACCGAGGGTATCATTATTCAATTTTATCAATTTTTCTAACGTCAAACGGAAGGAGTAGACACTACTTTCCAAACGCTTTAACAAACTAATCGTCATCAACTTTTTAATACCACTTTCACGGTTAAGTTGACGAGTCAATCCTTGTCCCAAAGCATTGGCGTTTTTGTCCTCGCTTTGCAGGTCTATTTCATACCTCTTTTCATACTTTTCAAATCGAGAAGGGAAAAGCATAGCAAGAGGCGAATAGACGCTCATTGTTGTTGAAAGTAGTTGATCATAAATCTCTTTGTATTTCATTACCGACGGATTATCCGTCAATTTAGGATAAAGTGATTTCGTCGGTAATCTTTTCGGGAAAGTACCGATATCATTGACATCATAAAACTTTTGAATATGTTTTCGGCTTCGAGCAATTGTTACACTATCCAGAATGACGGAGAAATCAATATCCAATTGTTCCATCAAGTCTTTTGCATGGCGTTGCTCTTGCGGTAACTTGCTCCACGCATTAAAAACTTTCTGCGCATTACGGAATACAACTTGAACGTCTTTTTCTGTCTCAAGAGAAGCGTTCATTTCCTCATAACTGCCACTGTACGCTAAAAGAAGTTGGTTTTTCAAATCGTTATAGCGATTATTGACGGGGGTAGCGGACAACATCAAAACTTTCGTTTTAACGCCGTCTTGCATAATCCGCTTCATCAAGAAATCATAACGTGTATCTTTGTCCTTGTTTGCAGAATAATTATTTCGGAAGTTATGGCTTTCATCAATGACGACTAAATCATAATTTCCCCAATTGACAGTAGCCAAATCCATATTGCCACTTTTGCCGGAAAGCCTTCCTAAATCGGTATGAAACAATACGTCAAACCGAATACGGTCTTTATAAAAAATATTCGTCGTACGATTGCCTTGATACTGCGTCCAGTTCTGTTCCAAACGTTTGGGACATAGTACAAGAATAGACTTGTTACGAAGTGAATAATACTGCATAACGGCAAGAGCGGTAAAGGTTTTTCCTAAACCGACGCTATCTGCCAAAATACAGCCGTTATATCTTTCAAGTTTGTTTATGATACCAACAACGCCATCTTTTTGGAAGTTGTATAACTTGTTCCAAATGAGGCTGTTTTTGAAACCCGTTGCTTCATTTGGCATATGGTCTTCGTCAAGATCCTGTAAAAACTCTCTGAAAATATTATACAGAATGATGAAGTAAATAAACTCCGGATCATTTTCTTTGTAACAACTTGATATATAGTCTATAACATAGTCTGTTACGTCTTTCAAACTCTCGTTACTATTCCATAGGCGGTCAAACTCGTTAATAAAAAAACGACTCTGCATAGAATCATCGGATTTCATTATGCCGACAAGATTACTGCGGCTTTGCTCATATCCAAGATCGGTCGTAGTAAAACCATTTACCGGAGTATAATGCTTGCAACCGTCTGAACTCTCGACGTTAATCATGCTTTGAGTAGCAACTTGCTCTTTTAGTGTTTTAATATGTACCTTTTGACGCATCCACTCGGCACATTCACGGGCAATTGCACGTTGCGTCATTTGATTTCTTAGCCGAATTTCAAAATCCGTTCCACAAAGATCTTTGGGAATATAGAATTCTCTTTTTTCTTTCTTGACATTATCGCTGATTTGTTCTTCGACAAATGTTGGAGTGGTGAAAAGAAATTTGAATTCCTCGACCTTTTCAAGTTCTTCTTTCAGTGCAGCATACGCATATATCGAGAAACAAGAAGCAGCTATACGAACCTTGCTTCCATCTTTCAACTCTTTCTTTAGATCGTCGCCTAAAAGTTTGCTTGTGTTATTGATAATGTCGAACATAACTCTCCAATGCTTCCATTCTATACACCTAAATTATTATTTATATTATAACATATTTACTTTGTATTTTTCAATAATCGATTAGGACATTTTCAGATATAGTGAAGTAAATATTGATTCCAGTATTTTTAGATTTACTATATTTTTGAAACTCAAAAATCATAGTTAAAAACCATTGATTTTACCAAATTGAGCGCAGGACGGTCCTTGTCTATAACAAGTAGCGTCGCTGCGCTCCGCCAGACAAGGCCCGTCCTGCTAAGATCTCACTTCGATTCGAGAAGAATCAACTACTTGTAAAATACGGGCGAGAGTCGCTAACCCGCTACCTTCTCGCCCTTTTTGTTTTTACAAGTTTAGTTGCATTTTCTTAGTTTTTCTATTACCTCGGCACTGACTATTTCTATCTCTTCGCCGTAATCATAACAAGTAAAATTTTTAATTAGATGTTTCGACTGCGCTCAACATGAAGCCCGAACGAAAGCGAAAATGCACTTGTATATTTTATTATATACTCGACAAAACGCTTTTGCGTTTTGGAGAAGACGAATAAGGTCTCTAAAAAACGCAGTCCAAACACTTTGTGTTGGGACAAGTCAAAAGAGACACTTATGAGTCGGCAGTGCGGTGAATTATAGCCGTATCCAGTAGGATACGCTTTTCGATAGAAAAGTATTGCGTTAGCAATAGCTATAATTATTATTAATACACAAACGAAAGCTAAAATGCAAAAAAACGGATAAAGATACTTTAAAAAAAATTATAATTTGTATTTAGAAAATCATCTGTCTTCCGAGAATAGTCCGGCGACGGTGTCGATAGGTAGAGAGAAACTGACGGCTTTTAGTCCGTTTACGTTCTTATCGGATATGGCTTGCATTATTTTTGCCTTATCTTCGCTTTTTGCCGCTATAAAAAGCATATCTTTGCCTTCGGATATATTCAAACCGAAAAACTTGCGTACTTCGGCGGGTGCGGTACCTTTTGCGTTTACTAACGTACCACCCCTTGCACCGGCGCCACGGGCGGCGGTCATTATTTCGTCAGTACTGTCTTGGTTTGCGATAACCACGATAAGTTCGTATTTATAATCAGTCATTTCGATATTCTCCTCCGAGGGAACGTCCTCGTTGACCCAGTCGTAAAATTGCGGAGCAAGTTGTTCTATGCCCAAAGTCGTTATTGATTTAAGCGGAATTGCCAAGGCTATACCGTTGCCCGGGGCTTCGATATGCATGACCCGTTTTAATTCCTTGAAAATTTGTTTTTTAACGTTGGGACCTACAAAAGTAAACAAAACGGCTTTGGAAGTGGATTCAAGTCCCAATACGGCAAGGTCTTCTCTTGCGGTAGTGCCTTCTCCCGAGAACATAAGCACGGCGGAATCGCTATAAGAACGGAAAAACGAAGTATATTCGTCCCCATACGCTCTATTAACTATCGTAATCAACAAATATAACCTTTTCATCTCTTACTCCAATTCTATTATCCTATCCACCAATACTTCATACTTGACTTCAACGGGATTTTTAGCGATCTTATGAAGTTTGATACGATATGCCAAACCTAAAAGTTGTATGGTTATCAAAGGTGTCGCCGCAACCATAGCAACTACGCCGAACGCGTCGGTAAAGACGTTTTCGGTACCGCTTATTTGCATACAAGCACCTATTGCAAACGGCATCAAAAAAGCCGCCGTCATTGGTCCGCTTGCCACACCGCCCGAGTCGAACGCGATAGCGGTAAACACCTTTGGCACGAAGAAAGAAAGCAACAAAGATATAGCATATACGGGGGCGACGAAATACATTATCGAAACGCCCGTAAGTACTCTTACCATAGACAAAGCCAAGGAAATGGCAATACCCAAAGAAAGAGAAAAACTCATCGCTCTTGCGGGGATCTTGCCCATCGTGATACCTTCTACTTGTTTATTTAAAACGTGAACGGCAGGCTCTGCTTTTACGATAAAGTAGCCTATCAACATCGCTATAGGTATTATTATCCAATTATAGTCCAAACTTGCAATGCTTTGACCCAACAACCTACCGACGGGCATAAAACCGACGTTTGCACCCGTCAAAAATAACGTTAGCCCAACGAAGGTATAACCGATACCGTTTATCATACGCAAAAACTCTCTTTTACTTATCTTACGCGTGATCAATTGGAACAATATCAAGAACAAAAGTATCGGGGCAAGAGCCATTACCAATTCCTTCATAGTAGAAGGTAGCGCCTTTATAAACATCAACACGGCTTGTTGAACGTTGACGGGATCGGGTATCTCGGTCGGCACGTAAACCAAATCGTCGGGATGATAAATAAGACCCAAAATAAGGACGGCTATGACAGGACCTATCGAACATAACGATACTAATCCGAAACTGTCGTCTTCGGCTTTTTGTCCGCGTGAAAGGCTGGATACACCTACGCCCAATGCAAGGATAAACGGCACGGTCATAGGTCCCGTAGTAACACCGCCACCGTCAAAGGCGATAGCCCAAAAACGGGGACTTACGAAAGCCGCAAGAGTAAACAGTATCGCATACAAAGCCATCAATAAATATCTTAAAGGTATGCCCAAAACGACTCTTAAAATGGCGATGACCAAAAATATACCTACGCCCAAGGCGACGACGCCTACCATAACGAGATTAGGTATAGACGATATTTGCCCCGCCAAAACTTGAAGGTCGGGTTCCGCCATAGTAATAACGAGTCCGATAATAAACGAAATCAATGCGATAAGCCAAATTTTCTTGGAAGAAGTCAAGGTCTTACCGACTATTTGACCAAACGGGGTCAAAGCGGTCTCGGCGCCCATATTGAAAAACCCCATACCTATTATCAATAGGAAAGTGCCTATCAAAAACGCCATAATGGCGTTGTTCGAAATAGGCGATACGGTGATACATAAAAGAAAAACTATTAGTGCGATAGGCAAAACGCTCGTCAAACTCTCTTTGACGACCGAAACGAAAACCGAATCTTTATTGAACGGTTTGGTAAGTCTTTGTTTAAAAGTATTAAAACCGCCCGACGATTTTTTTACTTTAAAACTTGGTTTTGCGCTATCTTTGGATCTTTTCAATTTATATACCTTATTACAAAAGTAAGTTAATTATATCATATCTAAAAAAATTTAAGCAACAATATAGCGAATAAACGGCGTTTCTCTTAGGGATTTTTTTGCATCGCAAAAACATGCGACTTTGCAAGGCGAAGTATAGTGTGCTACACTTTATTTTTTCTTCTTTTCAACACAACTGTATTGCATAAATTAAGTTTTAAGTAAAGTGATATTGTTTGCATAGCAAACAGTTATATTTTTAGAGTAAATCTAAAAGTTATATTTTGACTTGCAGTCAAAGTTATATTATATTTGCCATAACTTACCCTGTGGGTAAATATAACTTTGCGTAGCAAAATATAACTGCGAAAGCAATATAACTTGCCGATAGGCAAATATAACTAGTGCGTCAGTAATAATCACTATTACTGACGCACTAATGGAACGCCGTTTTTCTCCGTTAAACGATTTAAAAACAAAAAAATCGCGGATGGCGTCCTGCAAAACCAATACCCTTAATAGAGATAGTTTTAGCGGTTTTAGCCATCCGCAATTTTATTTAACTATTGATAACCTTATTCGGTAACGTTCTCCGACGATTCGCTTTGTTGCTCTTGATCTTCGCTTTGTTGTTGCTCTTGATTTTCTTCGTCGGTATCGGGATCGACCTGTTTAGGTTCGGGATAAGTAAACCTATTTATCTTGACGTCGCCGTCTTTATAGTAACCCGTTCCCAAAGGTATTACCGCATATCCGTTGACAGCGTCGACTTGCCCGAATATCGGATCGACAACGCCGTTTTTATCCATAATGGCGATAGACGTCGTATCTTTACTTAAAACGATAGACTTTAATTGAGTACTGTCGTTATACAGTCTGACTTCGTAAGCGTATGCGCCCGCAAGTTTTTCCCAACCGACGACAAAGCCGTCGCTAACGGTCTCGGACACTGTCAAGGTCAATTTTTTGACTCTAACGTAACTCAACATCGCGTTAGCGCTCGATTTATAATTGGTATTGGGTGCCGTCGCTTTGATATAGATAGTATAGGTACCTACGTTTTTGACGTATTCGGTTATATCGTATTCTATCGTTTTAGCGTCGTTTGCATCGACGGTTACGCTCTTGCCTTCGATGTTTATCTCGTATTTGAGCGCGTGTTCTACGCCTTTAAAGGTCAAGATGACGTGAGTGCCGTCTTCTTTTTCTATTTCCTTGCAAAGTTCGACGTCGGGCGTAGAAAGCGTGATATAGACTTCTACGTAAGTGGAAGCGGTGGCGCTCGACTTATATTTTTCGGCATTATCCGAAACGGCGACGACTTTCAAAGTGTATTTGCCGGGCGCTAAATCAGGCAAAACGTACGCGGTATTGGTACCGCTCGAATTTTTAGCCAAGCGAACTTCTTGTAGATCGCCGTAAGTTATCAAATATGCGTCCGCGTTGTCAACGTGAGAGATGAAGCAAGTATAAACGCCGTTTTCTTCGTTGACGAGCAAAGCGGGGGTGGAAAGTACTTGTACGAAATAAAAATCTTTGACCGAGTCGCTATCAAATCCGCCCCAACGACTGTTAGGTTCGAGATACAACGCTTTTGCGCCGCTTATAAATCCGACGGACGCATTGTCGTTTATTCTAACTACCGCTCCTCCCTTTACGTCCTTTGCAGTGCCGTTAAGTATCAAAGACGAAGTCTCGTTGAGTTCAACGTTGCCGTTTACTTTGCCGTTTATAGTCAAAGTATTCTTTTCGCTTTCGGACAAATATTTTAAAGTTACACTCTCTTCACCTTTTATTTCCGAATAAACGACGACGTTACCGTTTTTGACCGTGATCGTTTGGGCAACTATTTCCGAGTATAAGTCGTAATCTACGCCGTTAAATACGACGTTGCCGTTTACGACCAACTTTCCGCCTAATTCGTAATTCTTTTTAAACAAACGTTTTCTGCCTATAACGGACGCATTGTCGTTATTTAAGGTAAGATCGCCGTTTACGGTCAAAGTACGTTTATTTAAATCCAAAGTGTAGCCGTTTAGAGTTAGATCGCCGTCGTAAGTAACGTCTTTTTCCAACTTCATATCCGTGCGCTTGTTCTTCTCTATCATCTTGGCGATATTATTGGCGTTATACACGAAATACATATTACGCGTAAGTACTAACGTGGTTACGCCCGCGCCGATTATCAAAGTAGCGATAATTATAAACAAAGAAACGAAGAGTTTATGTCTTTTGACCCACTCTTTAAATTTGGCGTTGTTTTGCTTGCGCTTTTCACGAGCCAACGCCTTCTTTTCGGCTTTCTTTCTCGCTTTTTCCGCCGCTTCTTCCCCTTCTTGCTTTATCTTATCGGCTTCGGAAACTTGTCCGTTATCCGGTTGCTCGTCTTGAGTTACGGAGTCCCCGCTTATCTCTCCTTCTTCGAAAACTACGGGGTCGGTCGTTTGCTCTTGCGGCAAGTCTTCGACTTGACCTTCCGACTCGGAAAGTTGCCAGGCGGTTTCGCTATCCGTAACCTGTTCTTCGGTCTCGAGCACGCTTTCCGTCTCTTGCGTATCGAGAGTTTGAGCGTCTTCTATAAAGTCCGCATTTTGAACGTCTTGAGCGCTTTCTTCGGGCAAAGGCTCGACCACGTTTTCGGTTTGTTCTACCTGCGTGTTTTCGTCCGAAGTTTCAAGTTCGGTCAAAGAATTTTGTTCGGTTTCTTCTTGTTGCAAGGATACCGAATTATTGTCAACCGCTTCGGGTCTTATTTTGGAACGGTTTTTGTGCTTTTTACTCATATACTACTCCTTTAACATTTCGTCTATCAAATTATATCCGAATAACGGGTGTTTCCCAAAAGACGCACATACCTTTTCGTTATAAACGACGTCTTTTTCTTCTCTTCTTTTATCGTATATCAAATACGGGATAGGATCGGACGCGTGCGTTCTCGTACTAATAGGCGTGGGGTGGTCGGGACATATCAACATTTTATAGTCAACGCCCTTTTCGTCAAGAGCATTGGTTATGGTACCGACGATAAACCTATCTATATTTTCGATCGCTTGAATTTTCTCTCTAAGCAAACCTTGATGCCCCATTTCGTCGGGTGCTTCTATATGTACGTAAACGTAATCGTTTCTTGAAAGTGCGTCGATAGCCGCTTGCGCTTTGCCTAAATAATTGGTATTAAGGTTACCCGTAGCGCCTTTAACGTCTATAACTTCCATCTCCGCACCGACGCCGATGCCTTTTAGAAGATCGACCGCCGAGATGACCGCCCCTTTAAGCCCCGTTTTTTGATAAAACGACGTGAGTTTAGGTCTTACGCCTTCCCCCCAAAACCAACAAGAATTGGCGGGATTTTTGCCGTCTTTTATACGTTTAACGTTTATGGGGTGATCCTTTAACAAATCGTAAGATCTCTTTTGAATATCCCCTAACAATTCTCCGTACAAACCGCGCGGTAAAACCACTTTTTTGCCCGAAATATCGTGTGGCGGGGTAAGATCGGTACCGAGTTTTGCGTCGTCCATAACGAGACAATGTCTATAACTTATCCCCGGGTACAAATGCAGTTTATCGCTACCCAATTTTTGATTCAAATAACGGATAAGTTCGGAAGATTCTTCCGTACTTATTTCTCCCGCGCTATAATCGATCATGGTCTTGTCGGCATACTCCTTTTCATCGGAAACGGTAACGAGATTACACCTTACCGCAATTTGAGTATCCGTCAAGTTTATACCCATAGACAACGCTTCGAGCGGAGATCTTCCCGAATAATAATCGGCGGGGTTATATCCCATTACCGCCAAGTTAGCGACGTCCGAGCCGGGTTTCATGCCGTCGGGTACGGTTTGAGTTATACCCAAGATAGCACGCCTTGCCAAACGATCGGTATTGGGTTTATAAGCCACTTCCAAAGGGGTCTTGCCACCAAGTTCGGGGATAGGATAATCCGCCGCGCCGTCAAACAAAACAACTATATATTTCATCTTAACTCCTTAAAATGCTTTACACTATTATACTCTTATAATTATTCCCCGTCAACAGCGGGGTTTAGGTGCTTAAGTAAAATTTTTCAATTTTTGGGCGACTTTTAAAATATCTTCTACCGTTTTTGCTTCGCCTATCAAAAGCCGAAGTTCCCTTGCGCCGGCGTAACCTTTAGCGTAACCCATCAAATGCGCTTTCATCAATCCCGTAATCGCTCTATCCGTACAATTACGCCTTAAATACTCTATATGCTCATTTATATCTTGGATAACGTCAACCGTCGGGGTCTTTCCTAAATACTCGGCAAATATAGAAGGATGACCGATAGCGCCCCTACCTATCATTACGCCGTCGACGCCCGTCGTTTCCAGCATCGTATACGCGTCTTGGGCTGTCAAAATATCTCCGTTGCCGATCACCGGTACGCTAACCGCTTGGGCGACCCTTTTTATACCGTCCAAAGACGCTTTGCCTTGATACAGTTGTTCTTTGGTGCGACCGTGAACGGTTATAGCGCTAACGCCCGCTTCTTGCATTTTTAAAGCAAATTCCGCACCTATATCCGCGTCGTAGCCAAGACGTTGTTTTATGGTAACCGCTCGTCCCGAACCTTCGATACACGCTTTGACTATCTCGACCGCCAAAGACGGGGTCTTCATCAATGCGCTACCTTCCCCGCGAGAAACGACCTTTCTTACGGGACAACCCATATTTATATCGACCACGTCAAACGCTCTTACTTCGGGCAGAAGACACGCTTTATAAAAGGCTTCGGGATCGCTACCGAACACTTGGACTGCGGCGGGCGTTTCGTTATCCGCCCTTTCCATCAACTCGAACGTGCGGGTATTGCCCATAAGCAACGCTTTTACGCTTATCATTTCGGTATAAGTAAGACCAGCGCCGTACTTTTTAGCCAAATATCTAAATCCTACGTCGGACACCCCCGCCATCGGCGCTAAAAGTGCGTTGCTTTTTAATTCGACGTCGCCTATCTTAAGCATTTTTTACCTCGTTGTACAACGCCAAAAGATCTGCTTCGGATAGTGCTTTCAAGTCGATATTTCTTTCTTTAGCCGTATTTTCCAAACGCTCGAATCTATCTATAAACTTGGATATTGCGCCCATCAAAGCAAGTTCGGGCTCTATATCGTAACGAGACGCCAAAGAGCAAAATGCCAAAAGCATATCGCCCGCTTCTTCTTCCCTTTCGGCTTGCGTTTTTGCGGATAAAAACTCGTTAAATTCTTCTTTAACTTTATCTATATAGAACTCGTCCCGAGAACTTGAAAAACCGCTTTTTACGGCGTATTTGCTTATTTTATTACCTTTCATCAAAGCGGGTAAAGGCTCGGCGACTTGTTTCATCCTTTGGGTATAGGTGCGTTGAGATTTTTCCTTGGCTTTAGCCTTTTCCCAAATAGCGTAGGCTTCTTTGTCGTCCATCGCTTTTTCGTTGCCGAAAATATGTAAATGTCTGCCTATCAACTTATTGCAAATACCGCTTATAACGTCGGTAACGGTAAATTCCCCCGTAGATTCGGCAATACTTGCGTGGAATACGCCTTGCAATAAAACGTCCCCCGCTTCTTCGGTCATCTTGTCAAGGTCGTCAAGATCTATCGCTTCGACCAATTCGTATGCTTCTTCCAAACAACAGTTGCGTATGCTTTGGTGGGTCTGTACTCTATCCCACGGACAACCGTCGGGTGCGCGTAAGCGGAAAACTATCTTTAAAAGGTCGGTAAAACTAAAACGCTTTTTATCGATAAAATCGCGATATGGTACCAATATCGAAAAGGTATTGCCGTATTTTTTTTGCCTATCCAATTCGCTTATTTTGCCGTCCCAAAAATCGTTTTCTCTCGAATAAATAATATCAACGTCCCCGTATGCGTCCAAAAGACGTAGTTTAAGATCGGAAGCAAGATATTTATCGTCTATTTCCTTAACCAAAAGATCCACGTCGACGGGATAAAAACAAGAACTCGATATAATATCCATAGCGTAAAGAGCCGAGTATTTTCTCGAAGGTCTTGAAGACAAAATTTTAGAGTCTTCGGAAACGCCTAAAACGTAATTCAGCTTAACGGTTTTGGCAAGTTCGGTAACTATTCCGTCGTCAACGCCGCTACCGTCCACGCAAAAAACGCACTCTTCCAAAGACGAAAGTATATCGAGTATGCTTTTGTTTAAAGAGTCAAAATCTTCGGCATTGTCAAATTGCTCGTCGAACGAGAGTGCGTCGGGACGAATTTTCAAAACGTTTTTGCCCGCTTTGGTTTTAAAAGTCCTAACGTAAACGGATTTTGCTTTTTCTATAACTTTTACCCCGCCCAAAGTCAAATCAAGTGGGGAATTGCCAAGTCCTACTATGGTTATCATACGGTTTTTCTATCCTTTTGAACGAATCGTTTTTTTATCGTCCTTAACGTTAGTAAAATTATAACATAAACTATCCCGCCAAGCAACACGCCGAAGAGAGTTGCGTAAAGATTGTTTTTAACGAATTTTACCACGAGATAGACCGCCACCCCCATAGTTACGCTTGCCAAAGTTATGGGCAAAACGTCCGTTTTAGTACGCCCGACAAGTACTCTTAACGCATATACGTCAAGCGCCAAGCATACCGAATAACACGCTATAGTTCCCAAAATTATCCCCGATACGCCCAAATACAATACGGTAAAGTTGAGAGCCAATTTTACCAAACCCCCGATAAGCATATTTTTAGCCGCGGTAACCCCTTTGTCGAGCGCTTGCAAATGTGCGTTAAATAGTTGCAATAAAGACGCCAAAGGTATCTCTAAACACGCCAGCCGTAAAAGGGTCACGCAAAGTATTTTTTGTTGAGAAGACAGCGTGCCGTAAATCAAATTCACCAACGGTTTGGATATTAAAACGAGTCCCAAAGCCGACGGTAAGGCTATACTTAAAACCGCCTTATACGACGATATACCGTTGGACTTGATACCGTTAATGTCTTTTTGACGTTTTCTTTCGGCGATAACGGGTAGCGCGGTAACCGCAAAAGACAACGCAAGGGACACGGGTAAATTTATCAAAGTACCGACCGAACCCGACAAGATACCGTATTCTTGTATCGCTTGGTTTTCTAAAAGTCCCCCGATAGTCAACAATTTGACGGTCATCAAACTGTCCGCAAACGTCGCTAACGGAAATATCAAACTGCCTACGCTTAAAGGCAAAATACTTAAAGCCACCGCCTTGACGGGAATAACGTATACGCTTTTTAAAAACCGACCGCCCTTTTTTAAATAGGCTAAAAAGGCAAACCCGCAAGCGACGATCTCGGACAAGGTAACGCCGATCAACGCCATAGATAAAGAAAAAGCGACGCCACGAGCGGAAAACACGTACGCAAGAACTACACCGACGACTTTGACTATCTGTTCGATAAGACCGCTTATCGACGTAGTTAGCGTTTCTAATCTCGAATTGAACCAACCCCTAAAACTTGCCAATACGGCAACGAAAAACACGGCGGGAGATAGTGCGTAATAGCCGTATACCGCTACGTCGCTACCTTGCAATATACTTAAACCCTTACCCGCTACCGCAAGCAAAAGACCCGAAATAAGTCCTATAAAAACGGCGTATTTTAAAGTGGAATTAAAAAACGCCGATCTTAAATCGTGGTCTTCCATAGACGGCAAACTCCTAGACACCAAAACGGGTATCGCGGACGAAGAACAAGCGACGAGTAGGGCGTAAACGGGATAAGCCATTTGATACGCGCCTAATCCTTCCGCGCCTAAAACGTTTGTTAAAGGCAATCTATAAAGAGCGCCTATACCTTTGGACAAAAGGGAAAATACGGCAAGAAGTATTCCCCCTTTTAATAACGTCTTTTTTTTCAAAAGCTAAAATCTGTCGCCACTATTTCGGCGGTGATTTTTAAAAGATCTACGTCTTTTTGTTCAAAACATCCGTTTTCTTTAAATAGAACGATACCCCCGAATAAGTCTCCGCCCGTAAATAAAGGGGATATAAGTAGCGCCGATACTTTTGAGTCGTCTCCGTTACAAACGGGAAGAGAGCAATTTTGCATAAGCAAAGTTTCTCTCTTTTCCAAAACTTTTAAAAGTTCGTCGGATATTTTTCTGCCTTCGTAGTCGCATAAATTTACGCAAGACGTAGCCAAAACCAAGTCAAGATCGGTAATAATTGCCGAAGCGTTTAAGGTTTTACGCAATATGTCGGCGGTTTTTCTCGCCAACTTCCTTCTTGCGGACAAAACCGAGTAACGTTTCATCATCAAAGTTTCGTCATTGACGAAGATCTCTAACTCTTCGCCGACGTTCAAGCGTAAAGAACGGCGTATTTCCTTTGGTATAACGACTCTGCCGAGTTCGTCTATTCTTCTTGTCATTCCGGTAGATTTCATAATTATTCTCCGCGTTTAGTATGCGGGGGAAGAGTAGAAATATACAAGGGGGGCTGGAAAACCCCCTCTCCGCAGTCGTAGTCAATCAAAGATTGCCTACTTTGTGCGTAGACAATCCCCCTTTCCTCCGCCCGTAAACGGTCGAAAGGGTGCAACCCCGCTTCGCTCGTTTTGACACGACCACGGTCGTGGACTACGTCTTCGACGATAAAAAAGATGTTTCGACTACGGTCAAAAGACGATATAATACTTTAAGGCGATATGTTGCTTCGCAACGCGATATGTTTCACTTCGTTCAACACGATATATACTCGCTTTGCTCGTATTCGATATGATATAAATTCCAAAGCGTCCCGAAAGGGACATATCGTGCCACGGGCATATCGTATCCGCAAGGATATATCGCAAATTCCTTTAGGAATTTATATCGTTTTGGTAAAAATTATCTAAAAACCCCCATTTTATCGTCGTAGCCTTGTAAACAAGTCTACTTTGGATAAAATCAAGCCCCCTTTCCTTCGACCGTAAACGGTCGAAAGGGTGCAACCCCGCTTCGCTCGATAGGACACGACCACGGTCGTGGACTACGTCTTCGACGATGACTCATAAGTATCTCTTAAGACTTGTCTTAACGCAAGCGTAAAGACTGCGTTTTTTAGAGAACTTATTCGTCTCCGTCAAAAATCTATCGGATTTTTGACGGGTTTTTAACGCGGATGGCTTTAATACAATATTAAGTATACGAAAAATGAAAGGTCATCCTGAGCGAAGTCGAAGGATCTATATCCTTATGTTACTTTTATGCGATATGTTGCTTCGCAACACGATATATTTGCTTTTGCAAATACGATATACACTCGCTTTGCTCGTGTGCGATATGATATAAATTCCATAACGTCCCAAAGGGACATATCGTGCCAAGGGCATATCGTATCCGTAAGGATATATCGCAAATTCCTTTAGGAATTTATATCGCTTTGGAATAATTTATTTATAAAAAATATTTTTTAGCCGTGATGATTTGAAAATCATCTCTTCGTGCAAAATCAACCGCTAACCTACAAATATTTACAAATAAAACAAGCGAAAGCGGCGCCTAAAACGGATATTATCAAAGCAAGCGGAAGTGCGTAACCCAACTTTTTGACGTTGGATTTAGAAAAGTAAACGGCGGCAACGTACATTATCGTTTCGCTACTGCCTAATATGACCGACGCGCATCTCGATAGATAACTATCCGCGCCGTAAGTTTGGTATATCCTATCCAATTCCGCAAGAGTTCCCGCACCGCTAAAAGGACGGATAAGTATCATTTCGTTCAATTCGGAAGGTATACCCAAAAAAGAAAAAACCGGCTCGCATATTTTGCCGACCACTTGGGCTAAACCCGAGACTCTAAATAACGTTATGCAAACGAAAACGCTTGCCAAAAAAGGAAAAACGTTTAAGGCAAGATCGAACCCTTCTTTTGCCCCTTGCGCAAAACTGTCGAACACGGGGACTTTTTTAAAGCAGGAAAAAATTATAAGAACGATTATCAAGCACGGTATCAAATAAGCAAAGTATTTCATTTTTACTTTCTATTACGCAATTTTTTGAGTTTTTCTATAATAACCACGCACACGACTCCCAAAAAAGTGGTAAACGTAGTCGCGATAAGGGACGGAAGAATTATATCCGACGGGGTGTTTGATCCCGCTTCGCTTCTTAACGCTATGACCGTAGTCGGCAATAACTGTATAGACGTTACGTTTATCATAAAAAATAAAGTCATAGACGGTGTTATTTTTTCGCTTCCTTTGTCCATTTCCTTGACTGCGTTTATACCGCTTGACGTGGCGACACCGCCCATGCCTAAAAAGTTGGCGGTAAAATTTACGCTTGCATAACCCCTTGCCTTTTCGCTTTCGTTTTTAAATATTCTTTTCGTAAGCGGGGATAATAACTTGTTTAGTTTTTTATCTACCCCCGCGTTTTGCATTATCTTTAATACGCCCGTCCAAAGCGCATAGACGGATATTAGTTTAACGGTAAGTTTCAACCCTTCTTCGGTTCCCCCAAGCATAACGGAAACCGCACTATCGGGGGATATTACCACGATAAATATCAAAGATAATACGACTATAATCGCAAATACCACGTTCATGCTAATATTTATTCTTGCCGTCCGACAATTATGACGAGAGTAAACAAAGGAAGATAAAACGCTTTGAGTTTTAATATAGTTAGTTGTAAAATATTATTAAGAGATCATTTCTCGAAGGAGTATTATGAAAGCGTTTATTTCGGTGTACGGTAAAGATAGAGTTGGCATTATTGCAGAAGTTAGCGCAAAGTTAGCGCAACTAAATATAAATATCGAAGATATATCTCAAACCATTATGAACGGTAGTTTTACAATGATAATGAGAGTGGATATTTCTAAAAGTGAAAACGATTTCGGGGATATTTCGCACCAACTCGAATCTTTGGGCAACGACTTGGGAATGAGTATCTCGATAAGACACGAAGATATTTTTAACGCAATGCATCGCATTTGAGGTCGATTATGATAACGAGAGACGAGATTTTAGAAACCATAGATATGATTTCTTCTCAACATTTAGACGTTAGGACCATCACGTTAGGCTTATCGCTTTTCGACTGCATTTCGGACTCGGGCGATACCACGGCTAAAAAGGTTTACGACAAAATAACGAGAGAAGCAAAAAACTTGGTCAAAGTCGGCGACGATATTGCAGGCAGGTACGGAATACCCGTTGTAAACAAACGTATTTCGGTTACCCCTTTAAGTTTAGTGGGTGCCGCTAGCGGGGATTATTACAAAATAGCGCTTGCGGTAGATAAAGCGGCAAGAGAATTGGGCGTGGACTTTATAGGCGGTTATACCGCGCTCGTACACAAACAAACCACCGACTTTGAAAAACGGTTTTTATCTACTATCCCACACGTTTTGAAGGACACGCAAAAACTTTGCTCTTCGGTCAACGTGGCTTCCACCCGCGCGGGTATCAACATGGACGCGATAAAAATGATGGGTAAAATAGTTAAAGAAGCGGCGGAATTGACTAAAGACGATAACTGTATAGGAAGCGCAAAACTCGTGGTTTTTGCAAACGCGGTAGAAGACAACCCGTTTATGGCGGGTGCGTTTAACGGCGTAGGCGAAGGCGGAAAAGTTATAAACGTAGGCGTAAGCGGTCCGGGCGTAGTCAAAAAAGCGTTGGAAAGCGTAGACGGCGATCTAACCCAAGTTGCGGAGTGCGTAAAGAAAACCGCGTTTAAAATAACGAGAGTCGGGCAACTCGTCGCTAAAAGCGCGGCGAAGGAACTTGACGCTTCGTTTGGTATAGTAGACCTATCGTTAGCTCCTACCCCTGCGGTCGGAGACAGCGTGGGCAGAGTTTTGGAAGAAATAGGTTTGGAAAGAGTGGGCTGTCCCGGGACGACTGCGGCTCTTGCTCTACTTAACGACGCGGTAAAGAAAGGCGGTACGATGGCAAGCTCGGAAGTAGGCGGGTTATCGGGCGCGTTTATCCCCGTTAGCGAAGATATAGGTATGATAGAAGCCGCAGCGATCGGCGCTTTGAAAATAGAAAAGTTAGAAGCGATGACGGCGGTATGCTCGGTAGGATTGGATATGATAGTTATCCCCGGCGACACAACGCCCGAAACGATAAGTGCGATAATCGCGGACGAAGCGGCGATAGGCGTTGTAAACAACAAAACCACAGCGGCGAGACTAATACCCGCCATTGGCAAAAAGACGGGCGACTGGGTGGAATTCGGCGGACTTTTGGGACGTGCGCCCGTTATAGAAGTTTCTAAATATTCCCCCGAAAAATTTATCAATCGAGGCGGAAGGATACCTTCCCCGATACACTCTAACAAAAACTGATGAAAATAGATTTAGACGAATTATTATCAAAACCGTTTAACAAAATAGTTTTAGCCGACCCCGAAAAGGACGCGCCGTATAAAAAGATAGTCGTCAAAAGATTGAGCGGAGGCAAGACCCTTTATCAAGCGGAAAAGTTTACCAAAACCCAAGCGTTTCACGAAAACTTTGACGACTTAAAATCTTTTGTTACCGCAAATATAAGTTTTTATCGCAACCTTTACGCATGGGGGGACGAAAGTTTTTCGGCGACGGTTAGAAAGGGTATCGTAGTCGCTTGCAAAAAAGTTGCAAACGTCGAAACCAATCCGCAAACGCACAACCGCACTAAAAATTATCCCATACCCGAAGGCTCGGATATGCCGATATTTTATAAACTCGGTATCTTTACAAAAGACAACAAAGTAGTTCAAAGCATGCAAGATAAGTTTAAGCAGATCAATAGATATATCGAGATGCTTTCGGACGTACTGCACGATTATAAAGAAGGGGACGAGATATACGTAGTTGATTATTGCTCGGGCAAAAGTTATCTTTCGTTTGCCGTATATCACTATTTGCAAAACGTCAAAAAATTAAAAGTTACTCTTGACGGTATAGATCTAAAAGCCGACGTCATTAAAAAGTGTTCCGACCTTGCAAAAGAATACGGTTACGACGGTATGAGTTTTTACGCAATGGATATTAAAGAATTTAAACCTAAAAAGGATATAGATCTTACCATTTCGTTACACGCTTGCGACGTTGCGACCGATTACGTTTTGTATTCGGCGGTAAAATCAAACGCCAAACGCATTTTTGCCGTACCTTGCTGTCAACACGAGTGTGCAAAAAGTATAAACACCGCTTACGAACCGCTTTTGACCAATTATGGAATACTTACCGAAAGATTATCGGCTATGATAACCGATAGCGTAAGATGCGCTTTGTTGGAATTAAACGGATATAAAACCGAGTTGTTGGAATTTGTAGATTTAACGGATAGCCCCAAAAATCTATTGATAAGAGCGGTTAAAACGCATAGACCCAAAGCCTTTTTGGAAATGAAAAAAGCCGAACTAAACGATTTGCTTACTCGCACGGGCGCACGCCTTACGGCAGTCGAATTGTTGACGCCAAAGGACGAGTAGGGAACGTTCGTTCGACCTTATTTTAACTATATTATGACGCAACTTATAAAAACATATAAGTTTAGCGTCATAGGTTGATAACCAAATAATTATATCACTATTTTTTAGCCGTCTTTTTTAGGACGGCTTTTCTTATAATATCAACGCAAATAACGCCTAACGACAACGCAATAACTATCAACCAATCGGTGACGGAAAGTCCGACGCATTGGAAAAACGACCCGCCGAACTCGGTTATCAAAATTTGTACGACCAAGATAACGCCCATACATATCAAGAAGTTTTTATTCAATAATATCCTATCGAACAAGTTTATCGACTCGGTACGAGTGTTAAACGCGTTGAAAATAGCGGTAAGTATAAAGAAGGTGAAAAACGCGGTATTTACTTTGTCGGTGCCGAAAACCCCTTTCATCGCAAGCAAAATAACGAGTCCGACAGCCAAGGTATAACCGGCGCCTACCAAAATTTCCACCCACATGGATTTGCTTACTATATCTTCGGTACGCTTTTTTGGTTTTTCCTTCATAAATTCGGGCAAGGAAGGTTCTCCGCCGAAAGCGAGCGCGGCTAAAGTGTCCATTACGAGATTTACCCACAATATTTGAATAATAGTCAAAGGCTCGCCTAAGTTCAAAATCGGCGCGATGAAGGATATTAAAACCGCCGCGACGTTTATGGTAAGTTGGAAAGTTATAAATTTGCGAATGCTCTTAAATATGGTCCTACCGTACAACACCGCCTTTGCGATAGTCGAAAAGTTATCGTCCAATATGACTATATCTCCCGCTTCCTTTGCCACTTCGGTACCGCTACCCATTGCAAAGCCCACGTCGGCTTTTTTCAATGCGGGCGAATCGTTTACGCCGTCCCCCGTCATACCTACTACTAAATCCATACTCTTTGCTATGTCGACCAAACGAGATTTATCGGTAGGCATCGCTCTTGCGACCACTCTTAACGCGGGCAAATTATTAATTATTTCTTGATCGGTCATCCTTCCGAGTTCTTCGGACGTCAAAACAACGTCCGACTCGCTCTCGATAATGCCCGCTTCTTTAGCGATAGCGACGGCGGTCTCTTTTTTGTCCCCCGTTATCATTACCACTTGAACGCCCGCTTCTTTTACTTGCTTTATCGCTTGTACGCTTTCGGGTCTTACTTCGTCTCTTAATCCGACAAGACAAGTTAAGGTGTATTTTGCATTATCAAGTTCGGTCGAAGAAGTTTCGGCAAAAGCCAAAACTCGCATCGCTCTATTTGCCAATTCGTCAATCAAACTCTCTATCTTCTTATTGTCAAGGGAAACTACGTTGCCGTTAACGTCCAAAGCCCCGTCGCACATCGGTAAAATACGCTCGGGTGCGCCTTTTAAGTAAGTTTTTCCGTCTTTTAAAGTAACTAACGAATATTTGTTTGCACTATTAAAGGGCAAAGAATACGTCGGCTCTTCCTTGTCCGAAACATCTTGTAAAACGTACGAAAGAATAACTCTTTCGGTAGAGTTGCCACCTACGACTTCTCTTTTTTCGCCGTTAGCGATAAGCGCGGACGTATTGTTGGTAACGTTTCTTAAAAAACTGTTTTTGACGGCTTTGGGCAACTCTTTGTAGTTTGAATACTTTGCCCCCGTCCCGTCCAATAAGGTTACGACTTCGAGTTGTCCTTTGGTTATAGTACCCGTTTTGTCGCTAAATAAAATATTTAAACTACCCGCGGTCTCTATACCGACGATCTTACGAACTAAAACGTTGTCTTTTAACATTTTGCCCATATTCATCGCCGAAACCAAAGCCACCATCAAAGGCAAACCTTCGGGAACCGCCATAACGATTATAACGACAGCGAGCATTACCGCTTCTAAAACGTCGCCGACAATAGTATCCCAATTACCCGCCGAAAAATACTCGGCTATTAACTCACCCGAAAAACCGTTGTCTATAAAGAAACTTTTTATCAAGAAAGCCACCGCTATCGCTATACCGCCGATATAACCGAATCGGCTTATCTTTTTAGCCAAAGCGCCAAGTTTTACGTTTAAAGGGGAAGGTCTATCTTCCTTTTGTTGCAATTCGCCCGCGAGTTTACCGTAAACGCTTCCCATACCTACCGCGGTAACTTGCATAAGAGCGTTGCCGTCGGTTATCATCGACCCGCGATATATTTTATGCGGATTCAAAAAATCTACCGACTCGTCGTCGACTTCTCCCGCCGTTTTGCTAACTTCCACGCTCTCGCCGTTTAAAGTCGATTGATCTACCGAAACGTTACCGTCGACGATTAAACCGTCCGCGGGTACTTTATCCCCCATTTGCAATAGTACTACGTCCCCGACGACCACGTCGTCGACCGCAATTTCGGTTATAGACGAATCTCTAAAAACTTTACATTTGATTTTTGACGCTTCTTCTTGAAGTTTTCTAAATGCGTTTTCGTTTTTATATTCGGACAAAGTGGAAACGACGGTCGCAAGTAAAACGGCTATCGCTATGCCGACAGGCTCAAACCACTCGCTTTTGCCAAATATCGCGATAATAACGTTTACCGCCAAGGCAACGCACAAAATTACGATCATCGGATCGCCCAAATTCTTTAAGAACTTTTTAAAAAAGCCTTCTTTTTTTACTTCTACCAATCTATTGTCGCCGTATTTAACCTTTGACGCTTCAACTTCGGCGGCAGTCAATCCTTTACGTTCCATTTCTTTTCGCCTTTAATTATATTCTTTTTAAAGTTACTTCGTTACTATTAAAAATATCTTAAATTATAACCCCCGTTTATTATATTGTCAACAAAAGCGTAACAAGGTAAATGCTACGCACTTATTGACAAAAGACGACGTTATTTATATAATTATTTATATGACTAAAAGTATTAAGGCTATATGCGTATCTATCGCTATATTATCCGTTTTCATCTCTTTAGTCGCTTGTAACGCTAACGTCGTTAAAGCGGCGCCGATGTCCGAACTCGTTTACCAAGACGACCTATTATCTTGGGCGGAAGTTGACGGTGCGGATTTTTACGTTTTAAGACTTATGCTCGACGATCACGACGGATACGAAGCGCCGATCGACGGCAATAGTTACGAAGTATCTATCTACACAAAAGGCACTTATCGTTATGCGGTAAAAGCGCACACCGATAACGGGTTTACCGATTATTCCAACGAGATAAAGATAACTTTAGATCACGATATACAAACTTCTAAAAGCGAAGACGGTAGCGTTACGTATAAAGGGACGGGAAGCGTTGACGACCCTATCTTGATTTCTACGGCAAAGGAATTTTTATCTATCGGCACGGGTACGAGAGCGGAAAAAGACGGCGAGATCACGGTAACGAAAAATCTATACTATAAGCAAGTTAAAGATATAGATCTAAACGGCGCAGAAGTCGCTCCGCTATCCACCGGAAGCGCAAGATTTTCGGGTTTTTACGACGGGAACGGTTACTCTATCAAAAACGCCGTACAAAATAAGGTTTACGGCAATACCGCTTATACTCACGTAGGTATTTTCGGCTCGATGAAGGAAGCGCAAATCGTCAATTTGACCATAGATAATTATAACGCTTCGATAAGTAGCGTAAGCAATAATTTTGAGTGGGGCGCATTAGCGGGATATGCCGAAAGTTGCTATATCTCAAACGTACACGTTAAAAACAGTTCGATAAACGTAAATTCCCCGTCCGCTACTAATTATATCGGTTACGTAGGTATGTTGGTAGGGGAATCTAAAGGGAACACCATTGAGCGTTGCTCGGTAGACGGCGATCTAAAAGTTAGATTTGCAAGGGTTTACGCGGGCGGAATAGCCGGTATCACCAAACTTGCAAATAGCGATAAAATTATAAATTGCGCATCTTACGTCGACGTATACGCATATGGCGCAGGTAGAAGTAGCGGGGAAATCGTTGCGGTTGCAAATGCGGGCGGTTTAGTCGGTTACGGCGCGAGAATTGCCGAGATGACCGACTGCGTTTATTCGGGAGAATTAACGGCTTCTATCGTCGACGGCGGTAACGTTGACAATAAAGGTATAGGCGTATTCGGTTCGGGCAACGTTATGTCGTCGACCGGTAGATCTTATTTGATATTTAACGACGTTTATTTTAACTATCAAAAGTTAGGTTACGAATTGAGTTCGGACTATCCGACGGCAAACGATATAGCGCAAAGATACGCTATCGGCGGTAAAACGGTAAGTCAAAACGCTCGTACCACCGTATTTGCTTTAACAAACGAAGAAATGACTAACAGCGAAAATTTTGTCGGACTCGATTTTGCCAACGTTTGGGATATGTCGGCAAGCGGTCCCGTATTGAAACCGACGTCTGTAGGTTTTAAAATAGCGACTCAAGAAGATAATCAATAAACGGTGATCTTTTAAAGTAAAAACCCCTTTTAGGGTCAATATAAAATAAAAAGGAAGAGGAAGGAAAAATGAGTTTAGCGGATAAAATATTTAGAGAGAATATTTTGGATATTTTGGAAAACGGTTATTCGGACGAAAACGCAAAGGTTCGTCCCTATTGGGCGGACGACGGCTCTCCTGCGCATACCATTAAAAAGTTTTGCATAGTCAACCGTTACGACCTTTCCAAAGAGTTTCCTATACAAACGATAAGGACTATCAATTTTAGAGCGGCAGTAGACGAAATTTTGTGGATATGGCAAAAGAAATCAAATAACGTCAAAGATCTAAATAGCCATATTTGGGATTCTTGGGCGGATGAAAACGGTTCGATAGGCAAAGCCTACGGATACCAATTAGGCGTAAAACATCAATATAAAGAAGGGGAATTTGACCAAGTCGACAGAGTTTTGTTCGATCTTAAAAACAACCCCGCGTCCCGTCGTATAATGACGAATATTTACGTGCATAAAGACTTGCACGAAATGAATCTTTATCCTTGCGCGTATTCGATGACGTTTAACGTTACGGGTAACAAACTCAACGCCATACTTAATCAACGTTCCAACGATATGTTGGTCGCAAATAATTGGAACGTGGTACAATATGCGATACTCGTACATATGTTTGCGCAAGTATCGGGGTTGGAAGTCGGGGAATTGGTTCACGTTATAGCGGACGCGCACGTTTACGATAGACATATACCCATCGTAAAAGAAGTGATCGAGAGAGAGCAATTTGAAGCGCCCAAGTTGATAATAGACAAGTCTATCACCAATTTCTATGATTTTACGGTAGATAGTTTTAAGTTGGAAAACTATCAATCCACCAAATTGGGGATGAAATTGCCGGTTGCAGTATAGCGAGAAAGTACATTCTTTTAATTGGCTCTATGTCAAATGTTGGGGCGTAGGTATTTATAATTAAATCAACTTTTTTACTAAAGATAACTGTGTTTGGTTTCAAATACAGTTATCTTTTTAGTTTAGATGCAATATTCGATTCCTAAATCT
>Ga0256405_10001629_pt1 | contig 59553 bp, 64 predicted proteins | sample RumenRJG_02DNA_FD_189096 | JGI IMG/M metagenome (GOLD analysis project Ga0256405, IMG submission 189096) | Bovine rumen microbial communities from Lethbridge, Alberta, Canada - RJG_02 | ecosystem: Host-associated > Mammals > Digestive system > Stomach > Rumen | place: Canada: Alberta... | reverse complement strand
GATCTGGCTGGCTTTGATGCAGTGGTGGACGGCTTTGGCGCATGGGAAGAGGATAAGTTGGACGGTCATGTGAAGACTTCCCAGCATCTATGCGACATCCTTGCAGGAACGGACACCCGTCTTCTGATCGTTGGTGGTGCAGGTAGCCTCTTCGTAAATCCGGAGCATACGGCTGTTGTCAGTGATGGTGCAGACTTCCCGGCCATGTTCCTCCCGCTTGCAAAGGCACAGGGCGAGGAGCTTGCCAAGCTGCGTGAGAGAAATGACGTGAAGTGGACATTCATCAGCCCCGCTGGAGACTTCCAGGCAGACGGCGAGCGCAGCGGCAAGTACATTCTCGCAGGCGAGGAGCTGACACTCAACTCTAAGGGCGAGAGCATTATCAGCTATGCAGATTACGCTATTGCTATGGTGGACGAGATCGAAAAGGGCGATCACATCAGGCAGCGTATCAGCGTGGTAAGAGAGTAAGAAAGAGATGAATATCTATGCAGATAACAAGTAAATTCACAGTGGCTGTGCATATTCTCACTTGTATCGACTTTTTTGACGGTCAGATGAGAGTGACAAGCGATTTTCTGTCAGGCAGTACGGGGGTAAATGCTGTGATCGTCCGCAACGTCCTCGGACAGCTACGCAATGCAGGGATAGTCGAAACTCGTCAGGGCAGCGGCGGCGCACACCTTGCAAAAGCACTTGACGAAATAACGCTGTACGATATTTACAAGGCTGTTGACTGCGTAGATGATGAGGGTCTGTTCCATTTCCATGAAAATCCCAATGTGGACTGTCCGGTGGGACGCAATATCCATAAGGCTATGGACAGCAGACTTGATGCGGCACAAACGGCTCTTGAAAATGAGCTGAAAAGCACCACACTTGCCGAAGTCGTTGCGGATACACGGAAAATAATCGACGAAGAATAAAAAGAGAGTGTGCTGAAAAAATCGGCACACTCTTTTCATAGGGAGATGATTGCATGGAGAAACTTGATTTTTTGATAAACTATCTGTTTTCGGAAAGAAACGATATTGGCAGGATAGAGATACCCGACAATGATGCGGACAAGTTCCGCCTTTACAGAAGCCTTGTGAATATCCGCCCTGCTGTCAAGGCGGACGAGGATTATTTGCAAGCCGAGGACGAATATCTCACAGCCTTGACCGAGAGCAAGGGTATCACGGATATTGCAGATCTGTCGCCAATAGAGGACGGCATTTATCTCTGGAAAGGTGATATTACCACGCTCCGATGCGGTGCGATCGTCAACGCCGCCAATTCGGGAATGACAGGCTGCTGGCAGCCCTGTCACAGCTGTATCGACAACTGCATACACACATTTGCGGGGGTGCGTCTGCGGTATAAGTGCGGTCAGATAATGGAAGCGCAGGGATATGAGGAACCCACAGGCAAAGCGAAGATCACTCCTGCCTATAATCTGCCATGCGACTATGTGATACATACCGTCGGACCGATCGTGCAGGGACGGCTCACCGAGGAGCATTGCCGGCTGCTGGAAAGCTCCTACAAAAGCTGTCTTGAAATTGCGGTACAAAACAATGTGCAGTCAATAGCTTTCTGCTGTATCTCAACGGGTGTATTCGGATTCCCGCAGGATAAGGCGTCGGAGATCGCAGTGCGTACCGTCAGAGAGTTCCGAAAAACACACGATATACAGGTGATCTTCAACGTGTTCAAGGAGGACGATCATGAAATATACAAGAGATTACTCGGCGGAAATTGACCGTCTGAAAAAAGAGATCGAAACGGCAGATGCAATTGTCATCGGCGCAGGCGCAGGACTGTCCACCGCCGCCGGATTTACCTATTCGGGAGAGCGTTTGCAGAAATACTTCGGTGACTTTGTGGAAAAGTACGGCTTCCGGGATATGTATTCCGGCGGTTTTTATCCCTTTGAAACGTCCGAAGAAATGTGGGCGTACTGGTCACGCTACATTTACATCAACCGCTATATGGACGTGGACAACGGCACATACAAGCGCTTGTTTGAGCTTGTGAAGGACAAGGACTATTTTGTTCTCACCACAAATGTCGATCACCAGTTTCAGAAGGCAGGATTTGACAAGAGCCGTATGTTCTACACACAGGGCGATTACGGCTTGTGGCAGTGCAGTGAGCCGTGTCACGATCAGACTTACGACAACGAGGAAACTGTCAGGGCGATGTTTGAACAGCAGAAGGATATTCGTGTTCCATCGGAGCTTGTACCAAAGTGCCCCGTCTGCGGAAAACCCATGAGCATGAACCTCCGCGCTGATGATACTTTCGTTGAGGACGAGGGCTGGCACCGGGCTTCGCTGAATTACGAGTATTTCTTAGGCGAGCATGACGGACAGCATATCCTGTTTCTCGAACTTGGTGTCGGAATGAATACCCCGGGCATTATCAAATTCCCGTTCTGGAAAATGACAGCGAAGAACGCGAATGCCGTATATGCCTGCATAAACTACGGTCAGGCGTATGCTCCCGACGAGATCGCAGACAGGGCGATATGTATTGACGGGGATATTAAAGAGGTATTAAAGCAAATATAAAAAGCATTCCCTCCGGATCATAATCTTCGGCGGCTTCCGGACAGGGCAGGTGATTGAATAGTCTCATAAGATAGCCCCGCCGAGGCGAAAACCTCGGCGGGGCAGGCTTTTATAGCAAGGTCAGGTAAGTAGATATTATTAAATACTACTCGGTGATCTCTTTGCAATTATTTTGAGTTTTCCTCATCGTGATGTCTGATCTGGGCACGTTTTATCTTACCGCCGAGAGTTTTCGGAAGCTCGTCAACGTATTCGATAACACGAGGGTACTTGTAGGGAGCGGTTTCACGCTTAACGTGATCCTGCAATTCCTTTGTAAGCTCCGGGGAAGGAGAGTAGCCTTTTGCGAGAACTACGGTAGCCTTTACGACCTGACCTCTTATGGGATCGGGCGCGCCGGTTATGGCAGACTCAACTACTGCTGGATGAGTGAGCAGTGCGCTTTCTACCTCGAACGGTCCGATACGGTATCCGGAGCATTTGATAACGTCGTCGTTTCTGCCTACGAACCAGTAGTATCCATTAGAATCGCGCCACGCAACGTCGCCGGTATCATAGTTAGCACCGCCAAGTACAGCCTTGGTCAGCTCAGGATTTTTGTAATATTCGCAGAAAAGTCCGGTGGGGTGATGTTTGTCAATATCGCAGGCTGTGATGCTTCCTTCTTCACCGTCTTCGGTCTCGGTGCCGTCCGGGCGGAGAAGGCGGATATTATAAAGCGGAGAGGGCTTTCCGGTCGAACCCGGCTTAGGATCTATCCATGGGAAGTTGGCGATAAGTACAGTACCCTCGGACTGACCGAAACCTTCGCGCATCTTTTTGCCGGTCAGCTCATAGATACGGTTGAATACCTCAGGGTTAAGAGGTTCACCGGCGTTGCAGAAGTTTTCGATAGTTGAGAGGTCATACTGAGTCATATCCTCCTGCAGCATGAAGCGGTACATAGTAGGAGGAGCGCAGAAAGTAGTGAGCTTGTACTTGCTTATAACAGAGAGCATGTCCTTTGCATCGAAGCGTCCGGTGAAGTCATAAACGAACTGTACAGCACCGCAGATCCACTGACCGTAGATCTTGCCCCAGCCGAATTTAGCCCAGCCTGAATCCGAAATAGACATGTGAAGCTTGTTTTCCTGCACCTGATGCCAGTACTTTGCGGTAACGATGTGACCGAGAGGGTATGAGAAGTTATGGCACACCATTTTCGGCATGCCCGTAGAGCCGGAAGTGAAGTATATGAGCATGATATCGGAAGCTTTTGTAGCCTGATCGTCAGCAGGACGTTCGAAAGTATCAGGATACTTAGCTATCTCGTCCTCAAAGAAATCCCAGCCGTCACGGGGTTCGGCAACGGCTATTTTCTTGCGAAGAGTTTTTATCTCGGGAGCGGCACTGTCTATCTGAGTACGGATATACTCATCATCACAGGCGATGATCGCAGATATTCCTGCCATATTTCCACGGTAGGCAATATCATGAGCAGTAAAAAGAAGGTTGCCCGGTATAAGGATAATTCCAAGCTTATGCAGAGCCGTAGCTATTATCCAATACTCCCAGCGGCGCCGTAGAATAAGAAGAACAACATCGCCTTTTTTAAGTCCGAGACTGCGGAAATAGTGGCAGGTCTGGTTTGAGAGCCTGGATATATCAGTGAAAGTGAAAGTGCGCTCCTGCTTGTCGTGACTGAGCCAGAGCATAGCTTTTTTGTCGGGTTCCTGCTTAGCCCATTCGTCAACAATATCCCAGCCGAAATTGAAGTTTTCAGGTACATTTACACGGTAGTTTTCTACGAAATCCTCATAAGAATCGAATTCTATACGGGGAAGATAGCGGTCTAAAAGCATTTTAACAAATCTCTCCTTTATCAGATAAGTTCAGCGGATCATTCAGAGATCACTGTAAGGAATCTTGCCTTGGTATCGCCGTGGCAGCGCTGACCATGAGGGTATGAGGGATTGAAGTAGATAGAATCTCCCTCACCCAGATTAATTATCTTGTCCTCGAAAACAACATCTATGCTGCCCTTGAGGACGAGGTTGAATTCCTGACCGGCATGAGTAACGAGCTCAGCATGCTCATCGGAAGGTTCAAGCGTAACAAGGAGGGGCTGCATGATCTTGTCCGCATAGCGGAATGCCAGATCCTTGAAACGATATCCGGGAAAACGGCTGACTGTTTTTCCCTGTCCGCGCCGGACGACCTGATAAGTATTTATACGACTTGGTTCTCCGGTAATAAGTTCGTTGAAATCGACTCCGAATTTGTTAGCGATCTCATAGATGACGCTTATCGGAAAATCTCCGTTCTGCTCATAGCCGGCATATATTTCAGCAGCAATACCGAGTTCAGCCGCAAGCTTTTCCTGAGTGTAATCACACACTTCTCGCAATTCTCGTATACGAGCAGCCATTTCTTTGATGCTTTCCATAAATTCAACCTCCAGTAAAGTTACAATATAGATGACTTTATCATTATGATGAAGATACATTTCTTCACTCTGCAAATCCAATTTACGTTTGCAGACTATTATACTATTATAGCACTACCAAATAAAAAAGTCAATTGATAATAGTACACAATTTGAAATCCGCAGTCCGGACTGCGGACTTTTCATTTCTCCGAACAGCCTTAAACAACGGGATTGCGGCATTTTTTCTTTTTGGAAATTTTTTTGAAATTCTGGTCTCAAGTCTGGATTTTTTGAACATAAGTCGGAAACGGACACGATTCGAACCATCGTTTCCAATTACAGCTAAGAATCTGAAACGTTCGGCGGGTTTTATTATATTCTGTTGATCGTTCGGACATTATTTCCCCGGAACGGACATGTCTTTGTAAGCTCATTTAAAATTTATTGATTATATTGATTTATTCAAATAATTATGGTACAATAAATGCAGATGCTTTAAGCTTTAAACAACACATGACGGAGGCAAGCTATAATGGAAAATTTCAATTTCTACAGTCCCACAGAATTCGTCTTTGGCAAAGGCCGTGCAGCGGAAACCGGACACTTCGTGAAGAAATACGGCGGTACGAAGGTTCTGATACATTACGGCGGAGGCTCGGCTGTAAAGTCGGGTCTTATCGGAATCGTAAAGAAGTCTCTTGATGAAGCAGGGATACAGTACTGCGAACTTGGCGGCGTTCAGCCCAATCCGCGCGATACACTCGTTTACAAAGGCATTGACCTGTGCAGGAACGAGGGTGTTGACTTCATTCTTGCAGTCGGCGGCGGTTCGGTCATAGACTCCGCAAAAGGCATTGCGATCGGCGTGCCGTATAATGGTGACTTCTGGGATATGTACTGCGGCAAAGCTCCCGAAAAGGCACTCCCTGTGGCAACAGTCCTTACTATTGCGGCAGCCGGAAGCGAAGGTTCCGGCGACTCAGTCATCACCAAAGAGGACGGAATGCTGAAGCGGGCAGTTGGCTCGGATCATCTGCGTCCGAAATTCTCGGTAATGGATCCCGCGCTCACACAGACATTGCCTGCGTATCAGACGGCATGCGGAGCTACCGATATTATGGCTCACGTTTTCGAGCGTTATTTCACGAACACGAAGGAAGTTGAGATCACAGACCGTCTCTGTGAAGCAGTCCTCATCACAATGGTGAAGGAAGCTCCCCGTGTTATCGCTGACCCCGACAATTACGATGCCCGCGCAAACATAATGTGGGCAGGAATGGTTGCACACAACAACATAGTCGGTGTCGGCAGACAGCAGGACTGGAACAGCCACGGGCTTGAGCATGAACTATCGGGTCTGTACGATGTGGCGCACGGCGCAGGACTTGCGGTCATAATGCCGTCATGGATGGAGTATGTGTATAAGCATAATGTTCTGCGGTTCTGCCAGATGGCAACACGGGTGTTCGGCTGTCAGATGAACTTCGAGAACCCCGAAGTTACTGCGCTTGAAGGAATTCATCGTTTCCGTTCATTCCTGCACAGCATCGGTATGCCGATAAATTTTGCAGAACTCGGCGCGAAGGAAGAGGATATCCCGGTACTTGTGGAAAAGATAGGCATAGGCGACGGAAAATTCGGCGGATTTATGGAACTTGACAGGAACGATGTGACCGAGATTTACAGAATTGCGGCTCACGCTTCGCTGTAAGCAGAAATAACAGTGCAAAGGAAAGGGTAACATCTGTAAAACAATACAGATCTGTTGCCGCAAGTGATCTTGCAGTGATACCGTCTGTCATATCACACTATGCATGGTAATTGTTCTCACTGCAAAACCTGCTGCGTTCACTCCATTATGTTCGATGCAACAGGAGCGGGCGCTGATGCCGGGTTAAATATTGCATAACAAAAAGCGACTGAGATCACTCTTAGCCGCTTTTGTTACTTTTCTGTTAAGTTTTAGTCGAAAATTTCAGGGCAATTCAATATCACTTAATCGTGGATATTTGATTGCAGCGGTCATATAACTATCAGGTGAACTGACATGTCATTTTTTATCGTCCATTGCGCTTTTAATCAAAGCACAGCCAACTACGAGAGCGGCTGCCGTGAGCGCACCGAGGGCGACTGTCTTACGGACAAACGGAACATTATATGAAACCTCTGCGTATGAGGCATTGAGCCAGTACCGCAGCAGCGGTCTGAGCAGCTGCCGCTGTCTCTCAAGCACGTTTCGCTGTATATGCGGGGACGCGGAGAGGACCATTGTAGGTCTGTGTTCCTCAATACTGTACGGTTCCCATCTGAGCTCTTCGGTGCTGGGATCGCCGGTCTTGGCAAACTGCACCCATGCCGCCATAGCGATCCGGGACAGCTCCTTGTTCACATTTGCACCGGTGTAGATCGTCTGATCGGTATTTCCGGACACATAGGCAAGCTCTACCGCGTGACAGGCTCCTCTGAATGGGATAGATGACGGGTGCGTCCAATAGTACATGAACACCCGTCCGCCGTTCATGGAGTGACCCTCTGCCTGGCGAATGGCAGGAAGCCTGAACATGATCTCATTGTAAAACTCTGTGATGCGCCAAAGTCTTGATCCTTTGGTTTCTTTAAGGAACTGCCTGATACGCTTCTGATCTTCCTTTTTGAATTTCGGAAGATCGTTGTCCAGCCTTACCGGCATACCAATGCCATAAGGAACGATACCTCCGAGCTCACCTATCCAGTAGTTCAGTTCGTTCGCGTTTGTGCCTATCAGAATATCTATATCGGCAGTTTCGCCGTTGTCGTATGGGGAATACGGATCAAGCGGGATAAGCTTGCCGTCACGCTGCGGGAAATTGTTGTAGTCGTTGACCTTTTCATTGATCAGCTTAAGCTCACGTTCGCTGAGCGACAGCAGGTCTTTCATGGAAGATGCTCCTGCAGCCGCCATCAGACGTTTCGTGAATCCCTTGCACTCATCTTTTGCATAAGAAAGCGCAACCGATCCGCTCTGTGCGATCACTCTCCTGAACAGAGACCTTGCAGCAGGGATAACGGGCAGCAGTGAAACACTGCCGCCGCCGGCGGACTCGCCGACGATAGTCACATTGCCTGCATCGCCGCCGAAAGCGGAAATGTTTTTCTGCACCCACCTGAGAGCTTCTATCTGATCCAGAATACCGAGGTTCGGAGCATCCGGATAATCTTCACCGCCGGGAACATCGGAAAAGTCAACAAATCCCATTATTCCGGTACGGTAACCGACAGTTACATATACCACATCTCTATGAGCGTTGACGAGCTGAAATCCGTCGTAAAGCGGATCAGCCGTGCCTCCCCAGCCGTATGAGCCGCCATGGAAGAAAACCATGACAGCCTTAGGCTCCTTTACGCTTGTGTCCGACCAGACATTGAGGTAAAGGCAGTCTTCGCCCTGGGGATAATATGATGCCTGTTCCGATTCAAGTTCAGTCTGGATAGGCGTTTTCCCGTTATAGTATGCCTCATAGACGCCGCGGTCATTTTTCGGCGGCTGCGGCGCCCGCCAGCGAAGTTCGTCCAGCGGGGGCATAGCATACGGTATGCCGAGCCATATAGTCACACCGTCATTCTGTCTGCCGACAAAGGTGCCGTTTAAGCAGTCAACAGCGACAGAACGGTCATAGTCGTTCTCGATCGGTTTGTTTTCACCGTATTTTTTGAGTGCTTCTGCACGAAATAAAGCGTTCTGTCGGTTTTTGAAACTGCTCATCAGCGCTTCCTCCTGAAGAGACCGGTTATGGTCTTGAAGAAATTACGTTTGTCTTCCAGTTTGGACTTGATCTCACCGATCGTTACATCGGTCTGGGAATTGTGGGTAACCATTGCCTGTGCAAGCTTTACATACAGATCCTTGAACTTCTCGATGCTGGACTCTTCGTAGCGGCTTGCGGCGAAGTCGATCATAAGCTGGAGACCGTCTGAACCGTCGAGTATCTCCATATCGAGTATTGTCTGGCTTGCAGCCTGATTCTGGCGGACGTCCACAGTCTCAACCGGCAGTCCGTCTGCTCCGCCCATATCGCGGATATCCTGCTGATAAAGCAGATAAGCGCTCTCGCCGCCGCCGACCTGGTTGTGGATATCCACATAAGGATAGCAGCTGTGCTCGATGCCCTTCTGTACCTGATCGTGAACATCGGAGAAGACATTACGCAGTGTCTCGTTGTCGTTGAAGCGGATTCCTATCGGCAGATCGCGGAACAGCAGACCGACAGTTGTCATATTCTGCAGATCCTCGCGTCCGTTGTAGATCCAGCTCAGTTTTATATCCGGGGCATTGTTGTATATTGAGATAGCAAGTGCGGCAACAGTGATAAAGAACTCGTTTCGGCTGATCTTGTATGCGCGTTCCACAGCTTTCATCTGCGGCTGCTCGATGCCGAGCGGAGCGAAAAGCTCGCCCATTTCGTTTGCGCGGGATACATGGTCTGTAACGGGATAAGTAGACCATGCGATATTGTCGTATTTTTCCTCGAAGTACTTTCTGCTCTCCTCGTAGAACTTGGTATTCTCCGCGTCTTCACGGCGCTGGAGCATAAGATAATAGTAGTCGGGATCGATAGGAGAGCCCATAAATGCCTTTCCGACACCGCTGAGGAATACCTTCATACTTGTTCCGTCGAACAGCGAGTGGTGAACATCGAAGAATACATAGATAGCCTTCTCGGTCTCAAATACGCGGCAGCGATACAGACGTCCGCCGACTATCTTGAAAGGATATACCAGCGTATCCTTGACAAAGCGGAATTCAAATTCTGTAAGCCGCTCGACCTGTATGCTCTGGAAGACCTCCGGCGTATAGTGCTGCATAAGATTGTCGTCCTGGAAGAAGAAGGTGGTCAGCAGAGCCGGGTGTGCCTTGATAGCTGCCTCAAGAGCCTGCGCGACCTGTTCCGCTTCAAAGAGCCCCTTTTCCATTCTCATAACAGAGAAGAGGTTGTACATTGTTGAACTCGGAGTGTACAGCTGATAGTCTATCATATAGAGCTGTTCCTGAGTCAGGGGGTGCTCTGTCTGCATAGCCAGCGCGTTCTGTTCATCGGGATTGCTGTCGCTGTTCTGCTCCTGCTCTGCATAAAGCTTTGCGATCTTTTCGGGCGTTCTGCCGCGGAAGATGATACCTGCGTTTATCAGCGGAAGTGTGGATTCGCACTCGGTAACGAGATTGATAGAAGCAAGGGAGTCTCCGCCCAGCTCGTAGAAGTCGTCATTGATACCGACCTGCTGAAGCTTAAGGACTTTTGCCATAGCGTCGCAGAGCGCTCTTTCAACATCGTTTGTCGGTTCAACGTAGTTGCTCACGAAATTGCTCAGATCCGGTTCGGGCAGAGCCTTTCTGTCAAGCTTGCCGTTCGCCTTCATCGGTACCTTGTCGATCTTGATGAAGTAAGAAGGTATCATATAATACGGCAGACGTCTCTCAAGCGCCTTGCGGAGCTCATCGGTATCAACTTCGATGTCAGCGGTATAATATGCGCAGAGGAAGCTCTTGCCGTTGTTCTCGAATCCGCGTGCCGCTGCCCAGTCTATGCCGAGTACGGACTTGACCGCCGCTTCGATCTCGGCGGGCTCGATACGGTTACCGTTTATCTTTATCATATCGCCGCTGCGTCCGAGGAGCACATAGTTGCCGTTTTCGTCCTGGCGAGCCAGATCTCCGGAGCGATAGAAGCCGTCAACAAAGGCATTTCCGGACTCTTCGGGAAGATTGATGTATCCTCTTACATACGGGTTCTCAAAGCAAAGTTCACCGGTCTGACCGTCACTTACCTCACTTCCGGTCTCGCCGAGGAGCATCATCTTTGTATCTACCTCCGGCTTACCGATAGGGCAGGTCTCATAAGATTTGTCGATCGGGAATACGCCGACAGCGAAACCGCTCTCGGAGCAGGCGTAAATATTGATAAGTTCAAGGTCTTTGTTGTAGAGGTTGTTTGCCGGCTCACTTCCGACGAAGAGCATTCTCAAGAACGGACCGGTCTTGTTGCCGAGCATTCTGACGTACGACGGGGTAAGGAATGTGATAGTGATACGCTTGAACAGGAAGAATTTTGCAAGCGCGGCAGGGTTTTTGATCGTAGTATAGGAAACGACATACATTTTACCGCAGTGTATGCTCAATACCTCCAGAATAACGATAATGGAGGCAACAAAGTTCATAGGAGCGAGCAGCGCAAGGCTGTCCTTGTCGGTAAAAGGATTCTCGCCGTTTATGCGTATGGATTCAATTGCACGCTGGAGATTGCCGTATTCATGCAGAACGCCCTTTGGATTTCCGGTAGTACCCGATGTGTAGATAGCGTAGGCTGCATCATGATCGTCTGCATTCTCGTGACCTGCAAGGTAAGCTGTCTGCATTACCTCGTCCCAGTTGGATACGTTGATCTCGAACTTGCAGCCGCAGTCTTTACGGATATAATCTATACGTTCCGGAGCATAGGTATCCTCGACCAGAGCCCATGCAGCGCCGGCTTTCCAGATACCGACCATTGCAATTATAGGAAGTACTCCGCGGGGCATATTGATAAGTACGAAGTCTTCTTTTCCGATGCCGTGGTTCTTAAGGTAACCGTAGACTCTGCCGGTCATATCATCGAACTGAGCGTATGTATAACCTTTGGGAGTCGTTTCGTCAAACAGTATGGCGGTTCCCGGCGTCTGTTCGGTGTACTCATGCAGAGTGTCAAGAATGTTCTTCATATTTATTTTCTCTCCTTAATTGAATTATAAATATCCGGGTATCATGCAGCCGCAGCATCGGAAGTCTTGTATGAATGGCTGCAGGATCGAACTTCATACGGTACATGATACGATATTTATATGTATTATACCACAAAATGATAATTTTTTCAATAGCTTATGTGTATTTTTTACAAAAAATATGCGATTTGTTATAAAAACCTTCTTTTTACAAAAAATCTCCTATGGTTTCGATCATTACCATAGGAGATCTATTTGTGATTTTACATTTATACCGGTACTGTTTAACATATTTTAACGTATTTTGCAACTGCTAATTTACAGACAAATACAATGTCCGCATAAAAGATATCCCCGGAGCGATTCAGCATCACTCCGGGGTATTGCGTTATTATACGCTCTGACCGGTATTTTTACTCCGTCCAGGGCAGTCTGACATTTGCAAGCTCCAGATCGTTTACGTCCTGGAGATCGTACACGATCCCGTTTTCCTCCAGCTCTTTCAGAAAGGCATTCACAAAAACAGGGCATGAGAATGTCTGGATAAAGTCAAGCGTGAACCGTCCGTTGACAGCGGATATCTCAATGGTCATGCCGTTGGACGCCGAACTTGTCCACACTCTGAAATCGCGGATATACTGTTCGGCTTCCTTATAATCTGCCTTCCCGACATAACTTACCGTGGCGGTAATGATACGGCTTGCAATGCTGTTGATATATGCTGCGGTACCAAGTCTCTCACTGTCGCTCTCTTTGGACAGGAGCATGGCATTTATTCCTTTTGCGGAAGCAACTCCCGTAAGCACAGCTTCTTCCCGTGTCTGAGCATAAACCATGCCGCGGTATGCGGTGGCTTGCTTTTCAAGCGGCCAACCGCGCATTTTATCCTTGTATTCAAGCATAACATTGCCGACTAAGCACTGGTGAGCCAGCGGCGCATTAAGAGCCTTTCTCTGGTTCACGCACAGACAGATCCGTATAATATCCTTTGCATCGGAGAAAAGCTTTGCTGCGGCACGGCTGAACAGCAGGGAAACCATAGTTCCCGGGCTTCCGTCATTCTCAATGTTGAATTTCATAAACTCGGCTTCGGAAATTGAGATACTATATACGGTATGCTTTGTATCATTCTCAAGACCTGCTGCGGCAATAAGCTGAAGCGAGTCGGATATCTGACTGCGCGGAGGTGTCGGAAGATCTGTTCTTTTTAACACAGGATCTTCCCATTCTTCCGCCGGTATCTCATCGCCGGCAAGACGTATGCCGTCCTCTTTCAGCGTAACGTTATACCGCTCCGAGCAGTAATAATACAGCAGTGTGCGGAGTATCTCATATCCTCCGGTGCCGTCGGTCATGCCATGAAACGTATCCAGCTCGATCCAGTTGTCTTCCCATGCAAATGCGATCATGTGATAGTTGGAAGCTTCCGAGTTCAGCTCGACGCCGTGAAGCGAGTTGGATATGACAACAGGACGCTTGTTTTCCGCGAAAATATATTCTCCGTCTTTCTTCTGCAGTTCAACGCAGAAATAAGGATACCGCTTCATGGTGGTGTCCACAGCGTGACGAAGCACTTCCGGGTCGATAAGATCACGCATACGGATCCTTATTCTGAACTCAAATGGTTTTTCCCTGCTTGACACATACATCGGACGTAACTCTGTAAATAGTTTCTGTTCCATATAAACCTCCGTTGATTATTTAGCTGCAGTATATATTATACTCCGCTAACCGGCAAAAGTCAATAGCGAAGGAGCAGTTCTTACGTTACTGCTGTTTTCTGTTTTCGATCATAAGCCATACTACAAGCACGATCTCTGATGCTGTCATAACCGCGGCTGTAAGTACCGCCCCGCCGAAGAGCCCGGAAAAAAGTGCCGCAAGAGTTCCGGAAACAGACATTACGCTGTACGCTTTTGACCTGTACAGCCAGCCGAAGGGAAGAAGGTGCGCCGCAAAAACTATTGCGTAGATCATGACCATGGCTTCCGGATAGGCGGAGCATGCCCACATCACTATTGTGATATAAAGCATCTGGTTCATTGTGAACAGGAAACCGGGCTTGCTCAGGGGATTTTCCTTATCGCTGAAGGTTATGCCGAGTATCTTTGATGTCACGAATGAGAGCGGAAGAAGCATGGCTGATGAGCAGAAAACCGCGATATTACGGCTGTTTATGTCGGGTATCACGAACTGCAGAACGAGTATCGCCGTCCATATAATGACAGACGGGATTATGAAGTGAAGTCCGCGTTTCTGCGTGATCACAAACCTGCTGCGAAGCTCGTCGATCGATGCTGTTTCATTTATATTATATATTCTGTTCTCCATAGTTTTTATTCCTGCCTTTCTTGTAATTATCAAGCATATCGTTTATATCCCTGCCTTCTTTGCGGCAGGCAAGGGTTCCTATACCGACTGAGACAATATACAGCAATAATATCACGCCGAAGAATATCAGCCATTGAACAGTTGTCCCGGCTCCGTCAAATATACCGATCCGGTAAAAGACCGCGATCTCCGCCGGAATGAAGACCAGCGCAAACAGATTGATGCGGAACAGAAAACCTCTTCTGCGTATCACGGTACGGGTGAATGCAACGGTACAGCTCACTGCGGCAATGACCGAAAGCAAGAGAATTCTTGCGAGAAGCAGGGCGGATATCGACATGTTCCCGCTTATGAATGACACGATAAGTATGATAATCGTGAGCCATGAAAAGATGTAGGCTGTATAATCCCTGATCTTCTTGAGAAACGGTATCACTCTGTCGTTCATTTTTCTGCACCTCGTTCAATTATCGCTTTGAATCCGCTTACATACCTTCGCGAGATCGTTATAGCATCACCGCCGGTCATAAACGCGGTGATGTTCCTTGAGATCTCCGGGCGAAGCTTTTCGACTTTGTTTATGCTGATTATGCATGATTTGCTGCACCGGTAAAATTCGCCGGGTTCCAGCCATTCTTCAAGTTCATACAGCTTTTTGTCCGTTTCAAGAACGCTGTCAAGTGTATAGATGAATGTCCGGTTGTCAACGGATTCAAAATACAGAATGTCGTTCAGCTGAACCAACTTTGTTCTGCCGTCATCTGACTTGCCTGAAAGCGTCATTCCGTAGGCTTCGATATACTTTTTCAGCTTGCCGGTCTTTTCGTCGGCTGTGACACAGTGTATTTCCACTGCGGTCTCGCTGTTTCCCTGTGTGATATATACTTTCATATTATCCTCACTTTATAAAGCGTGGTATAGTACCTCTGACGTCATCTGTATTATATCATGCTGTATAAGAATAATCAATAGGTTTTGGGTAAGCGGTACAAATCAACGGGTATGCGGTCACGGCACATATTCCCGGCGTATAGCGCAGGCAGGCGTACAACAGCGGGTATCCGCCGTGTACGCCTGCTGACCGTTTATGCAGTACTATCTATCTGTAGACAAAATCAAGTAGTTTTGTCACGATTCAGATATGCGCGCAGAGCGCGCTCCACAATTGTGCATTGTGAATTTTGCATTGTGAATTTGTCTGTATTTCGATAGAAATATAGTATAAGGATCCTGTCATTCGAGATGAATATCTGTGCCGGTATCTATTTCGCGGTGAACTTTTTGCATTGTTTTCTTGTCAAGATCCGGCCAGTCGTTTACCTTGCGTGCTTTATCCGTGATAAGAAATGCCTTCTCCGCACACAGCGCGATAGGCGTGTCAGACAAAGAATCGGAATAGAAATTATCTATTACAGGAAAACCGTGATCGAATATGTATCTTGATTTTTCTTTTGCGAACATCAGATTGTTTGTGAAAACATTGAACTCGCGGTCATATTCGGAAGCCATGAAATTAACGCCGAGACGGCGGGCAACCGGCGCTATAATGCAATCGGGAGATGCGCTTATTATAAGATCGTCCGGCTTTTTCTGCGCCAGATACCATGCAGAGATCCGCTTTTCATGCTTATCCCAGTATCTCTCGATCTGTATATCGAAATCGTTTATCTGTCCGAGAAAACGGAACAGCTGGTGAAGCAGTTTGTATTTCGGCATTTTGCCTGCTATATAAAGCAGTCCGTACACTGCAGTTTTGGGGGCATAAGTAAACAAGAGTTTCGGATGCCTTACCATACACCAAATTGCAAAATCCACAGTGCTGTTCGGATAATAGATCGTTCCGTCGAAATCATAAACATTCATCACGGTTTCTCCTTTGCTTGTACATTCAATCAAATTATATCAGAAAGCACAGCAAAAGTCAAATCGTCTGATCACAAAAAACGTCCGGGGATAATCTCCGGACGTTTTTATAATATATTATTCAGTCAAAAAAGGTATCTGTCATCTGTTGCGTGCCGGATCAAGCGCTTCCTTCAATCCGTCAGAGATCAGGTTGCAGGCTACCATAAGCAGGACGAGTATAATGACAGGCGGTATCAGCTTGTATGGATGCATGAGGCAGTTCCTGTCAGCATCGATACAAGACCGAGTATCAGTGTTATCGGCATGTGATCGCGCAGAAGATCGGAGATCGGGACATTCGCGGCAAGACTGTAGCTTACGCCGAAATCGCCTTTAAAGAGATTGCCTATTGAAGTGTCTGTTTCCTTACAGAGTTTTTTCAGCAGGTTCACCACCTGTGCCTGTATAGAAGCGTCAAGTGCGGCGATACACTCGTTCGCGATGATGAGCCTCGGCTTCATTATAAGCGCTCTTGCGATACCTGCTCTCCGGCGCTGACCGCCGGAAAACTGGGCTGGATAGCGTTCACCCTGTTCCGGAGAAAGCCCGACTTTCTTTAGGTATTCGCCGATAAGACTGTCACGTTTTTCTTTGCTGCCGCATTTGCGATGAATGTCAAGTCCGGCGCCGATCAGATCTCTTACTTTTTTACGCGGATTGAGAGAGGACATAGGGTCCTGGAATATCAAGCGCAGTTTTCCGACGGAAACAAAAGCAGCGAGCGTGACCCTGTATTGCCGGTCATCAATTATCATTGACAAAAATCTGTATGTCAGGTATAATGATAGTTGAGATTAAACATACAGACGGGAAAGAGAGGAAATATATGAAAACTAATCTTATCATAGTTGAGGGGCTTCCGGGAAGCGGAAAGAGCACTACCGCTGTGATGATAGCAGATGAACTGCGAAGAAAGGGAAAAAACGTGGTATGTGTGGACGAGGGAGTACCCGATCACCCTGCCGATTATGCGGACTACGATTTCCCGGATTTTGATACGGAGCGTGAAAAGATACTCGGAAAATGGCGTTCATTCGTGCAGTCCTGCGACAAAAACACGATCTATGTTTTCAACTGCATTTTTCTGCAGAATCCTATGTGTGAGACGATGATGCGGTTCGGCATGGATCTTGAGCAGTCCCGTCGCTACATCGCGGAAATCGCGGATATTATCAGACCGCTTGATCCGGTCATCATCTACATTGATCTTCCCGATGTGAGAACTGCCGTTGACAGTGTTCTTGAGGAGCGGGGAGAGGGCTGGCTTAACGCGGTAATAGATTATCATGTCTCGCAGGGCTACGGAAAACAGAATGGACTTTCCGGATATGACGGATATATCAGATGCCTGGAAGAACGGAAAGTGCGCGAAACAGACATTCTCCGTTCGCTGGATATCGCGCAGTTCACCGTAAGCCGTGATATAACAGCTTCGGAGTTTGAGGAACTGTATGCTGCGGCAGGCTGGTGCTGTCCTGCACGGGAGTATGTCGATACCGCGATCAGAAACAGCACCTGCTCCTTCGTTGTGCGAAGCAGGGAGAAGACTGCCGCGATGATACACTGGCTCGGCGATTACGGCATGCACTGGTTTATGAAGGATTTCATAGTTCACCCCGATCATCAGGGCATGATGATCGGAACGCTTCTTTACCGCTTTTCCGAAAACTATATCAGAAGCAATATGTCGGAGGGACAGAAGGTCTGCATCGACCTCAGATCCTTTAAGGGCAAAGAAGGCTTTTATAAAACTCTCGGCTACAAAGTGATGTCGGAGGGCGAGACAGGCGCGGGAATGGAGAAGATGCTGGAAAAGAACGGCTGAGCCGGTCAATATAGTGTGAAAACAGCCGATGCGGCAGTATGCACCGGCTGTTTTTGATGCCTTATGCAGAAAAAACGCCGGCACGGATATTATTTATCGTTATAACTTGACATTTTTCTCAAATCGTGATATATTATAAAAAGGTTAGCTACGGCTAATAGTACCGCACGGTTAGCGGGCGCAAAAAAGTAATTGAAAGGAAGAGTTTAAAATGAGTGCATTGAAAAACGTCCTGTTTCTCGCAGGAGGATTTCTTATCGGAACGGCAGGAGTGAAGATCCTTTCCTCAAAAGAGGCGAAGAAGGTCTATGCTCACACTACGGCTGCCGTAATACGCGCGAAGGACTGCGTTATGACAAAGGCAACGGAGATACGCGAAGGCTGCGGTGACATTCTCGCCGATGCCCGCGACATCAACGAGAAGCGCGGCGAAGATATCGTATGTGACGATATCATTGAAGATGAGAGCGAAACGGAAACTCCCGCGGAGGAAGTATGAAGTGCCGGATACTGCATGAATCCAGCGGACGGATAAGGGTACATATTATCGGCGGCGCAATGTCTTTCAGACAAGCGGATATACTTGAGATATATCTGCGCTCAAAGCCGTTTGTGACCGCAGTAAAAGTGTTTGACAGAACAGGTGATGCTGTTGTAAAATACACCGGAGACCGTTCGGAAGTGATCTCCGCGCTTGCGAAATTTTCGTACAGCGATGAGAATGCAAACGCTCTCGTACCGGAGCATTCCGGCAGAGAACTTGACCGGAATTTTGAGGATAAACTTATCTTCGAAATAGCCAAAAGATATATCGGCAGACTTATCCTGCCTGCTCCCATACGATTTGCGATATCGGTGATAAAGTCGCTGAAATATGTATGGGAGGCGATCCGTGCGATCGCAAGACGGCGTATAGAAGTTGCAATACTTGATGCTACGGCTATCGTCGTTTCGCTGATACGCGGAGATCAGAAAACAGCTGCACAGGTAATGTTCCTGCTGAAAGTCGGGGAACTCCTGGAAGAATGGACGCATAAGCGCTCGGTTGATGATCTGGCAAGAACAATGTCGCTGGGAGTTGACAAGGTCTGGGTGAGAACCGAGGGGACAGAGCTTCTCGTTCCGATAAACAGCGTCACCGCGGGAGACGAGATAGTGGTGCGTACAGGCGGTATGATCCCGCTTGACGGAAAGGTGGTATCCGGCGAAGCCGAGGTGAATCAGGCTTCTATGACCGGTGAAGCAATGCCCGTTCACAAGAAGCCCGGCAGCTATGTTTACGCAGGGACTGTGGTTGAGGACGGAAGCATCATAATCAGCGTTGACAAGACTTCCGGAAGCGGAAAGTATGACCGCATAGTAAAGATGATCGAGGAGTCTGAAAAGCTCAAATCCGAAGCCGAGAGCAAGGCTTCGCATCTTGCCGACAGACTTGTTCCGTACAGCCTCGGCGGTACACTTCTGACATACCTGCTGACGCGGAATACCACCAAGGCATTATCGATACTTATGGTGGACTTCTCCTGTGCGCTGAAGCTTGCGATGCCGGTTTCGGTCATCTCGGCTATGCGCGAAAGCAGTTCCTGCGGGATAACCGTTAAGGGCGGTAAATTTCTTGAAGCTGTTGCGGAAGCCGATACGATAGTTTTCGATAAGACCGGAACTCTTACACACGCAGAACCGAGAGTGGCGAAAATAATCACTTTCGGCGGCTGTGATGAAAGCGAATGTCTGCGGCTTGCGGCATGTCTTGAGGAACATTACCCCCATTCGATCGCAAATGCTGTTGTTTATGAAGCGGAAAAACGCGGACTGCTGCACGAGGAGAAACACTCGGCTGTGCAGTATGTTGTCGCTCACGGAATTTCAAGCTCCGTTGACGGCGAGAAAGCTTTGATAGGAAGCTATCATTTTGTGTTTGAGGATGAGGGCGTCCGTGTCCCGGAGGGTGAGGAGGACAGACTTAACGAGCTGCCTCCGGAATATTCGCATCTGTATCTTGCTGTCGGCGGGAAACTTGCGGCAGTTATCTGTATCGAAGACCCGCTGCGCGATGAAGCAGCCGAAGTAGTATCGGGAATGAAGAAACTCGGCATAACAAGAGCCGTTATGATGACGGGAGACAGCAAGCGAACTGCGGAAGCAGTCGCGGCAAAGGTTGGTGTCGATGAATACTACAGCGAGGTGCTCCCCGAGGATAAAGCCGAGTTCATCAAAAAAGAACATGCGGCAGGACGCAAAGTGATAATGATCGGCGACGGAGTGAACGACTCTCCCGCATTATCGGAAGCAGATGCGGGTATAGCGATAAGCACAGGTGCGGCGATAGCACGGGAGATCGCGGATATAACGATATCTGCCGATGATCTGTACTGCCTGCTGACACTCCGCAGGATAAGCACGGAGCTTATGAAGCGCATCAGCTGGAATTACCGCACTATCATCGGTTTCAATCTCGGACTGATAATTCTCGGTGTGACCGGAATACTGCCGCCTGCAACATCGGCATTTCTTCACAATTCTTCGACGATCGCAATAGGTGCTGCAAGTATGAGAAATTATCTGAAAAATGAAGACAAAGACCGGACATGCCCGGTCAATGGCTGAAGCGCCGTCAATTAACCGTTCCGTATCTATTCGGGACGGTTTTTGGTATATCAGCCGTTTTTGACAGCTATTTGCCGCATGACTGATTTATCTATTGACTTGATAGATCAAAGATGATATAATAGTAAAAAATCAAATCAGGAGGACAACTCATGTATAATTTAGTGGACAGATATTTGCAGGCAGCTAAGAACAAGGATATAAATGCGTTGGACGGTATCTTCACAAACGACGCAGTATATATCGAGATAAACGGCGCCACATATAACGGTTTGGGACAGATAAAGGAATGGTTTAAAAGTAAATGTGACAAAGGAAATGTAAACGCGTGGGATATACGGAAAATCGTTCAGAGCGGCGAAAACGGCGCAGCCCAGTGGTACTATGAGTACAGGACTGAAAACGGAGATACGGCATCTTACGACGGAGTGTCTCTCATAGAGCTGTCAGACGGAAAGATCAAGCGCTGGAGTGAGTTTTCGCAGACGCTCAATAAAACATATCCGCTTCAATAAGCAATATTTTAAGCCGTTTGCAGAGAATTATCTGCTGACGGCTTTTTTATCTTCTTGCAGTCCGAATGTTCATTGACTTTACAATGCATTTGTGATATAATTTATCAAACAGATCGTAAATAACAGGAGCAGTCATATGAAAGACGGAAAAAGACCGGATCCGAACGTAATTCACCCTGTCAGGGGATATGATAAAGAGATCTATATAAAACCTTCGATTACAAGATCAAACATTATTGCAGGCGAATTTTCCTATATTGCCGATTCCGACTTTGAAAGCCATGTCACACACCATTACGAATGGAATGGTGACAATCTGATAATCGGTAAATTCTGTCAGATAGCAGCGGGCGTTGAGTTTGTAATGAACGGTGCAAATCATCAGATGAATGCGGTCTCGACATATCCGTTTTATACGCTGGAAGGGTGGAATATGGAACCTCCGGCGGGAGCTGATATGCCGCTGAAAGGTGATACAGTTGTCGGAAACGATGTATGGATAGGTCAGAATGCGGTTATTCTTCCCGGCGTGCATATCGGTGACGGTGCAATTATAGGAGCAGACAGTGTTGTCGGCAGCAATGTCGAACCATACACGATCGCTGCCGGCAATCCGGTCAGAGTATTGAGGAAACGGTTCGATGACGAAATGATCGGACTGCTGCTCGATTTCAGATGGTGGGATAAAAGCATTGAGGAAATTGATTCGCTTATTCCCGTACTGACGTGCAGTGACATTGAAAAAGTCCGGAAATATATCAAGGAATATTTGTCTGAACGTTCTGAATAACTGAATATGCAGTCGGTAAATCCCGTAATCATTCTGTTTTAATGTGATTGAATATTTGTTGAAATTATTGATTAGATCGGAAGTTAGAATGCACAGGAGGAAAAGAAATGCTTGAAATAGGAACCAAAGCCCCGGATTTTTCATTGCCGGATCAGAACGGAAAAACGCATACACTTACAGAATATCATGGTAAGAAAGTCGTCCTGTATTTCTACCCGAAAGACATGACAAGCGGATGCACAAGTCAGGCTTGCAGTTTCAGAGACCTTTATCCCCAGTTTAAAGAAAAAGGCGCAGTTGTACTCGGTGTAAGCAAGGACAGTGTTGCGTCACACAAACGCTTTGAAGAAGCTCACGGTCTGCCGTTCACTCTGCTGTCAGATACTGAGCTGAATGTGATCACGGCGTATGATGTTCTGAAACGTGATAAGGAAGGTCAGCTTACGAAGAGTCTGTCCCGTTCCACATACCTTATTGATGAAGAAGGCGTGATAGTCAAGGCATTCGGCAGTGTCAAAGCAAAAGAAAACCCCGCGAAGATGCTGGAAGAACTGTAACATTCAGATGTTCGCTTTCAAAATAACTGCACGGAGACCGTTATGAAAATCAAAAGAATTCTGCTGACCGCAATTATTGCAGGTGTGGTGTGTTTTGGCATCGCTTCATGCGTGAAAACCGACGATATCAGTACCGTAACAGAGACTGCAGAAAAGAATCATGATCCGGAAGAGAAGCCGTACGGATATTACAAGAGGGTATCTTTAGCAAAGGAAAATGAGACGATCGATGAGCTGAAGGAACTGTTAAGGATCGGAAAAAGAGGGTACCTGGTGGTGAATGAAGACGGTACTGCATTCTTTGATCTTTACGGAGAGAAAACAGAGTATATTTATGATGAAAAGAATTTTTATTCAAAAGATGATACGGAAATGATCTCCGGCTTTTCCTATGTTTATTACGGCGGCAGACTTACACTTAATGAGGGAATATGGATATCGCAGTTTGAAATGCTCACAGATAAAGAACGCGATTATTATCTGAAGCACGGTTCGGAATAATTATGAATAATATGACGGAAAAGCCCCTTGTTCACTGATAGTGAACAAGGGGCTCCGTTTCTTATAATACTTTCATCTTGCTTTCAGAAGTTCATCCTGCAGTTCCGCAAGTGCCCGTTTCAGCTCGCTTTCGTCTGCGCCGCTGTATTTTCCTGCATTTATATCGGAGCCGAAAGCTTTCATCAGATCCCAGAAAAGATTGGGATACTGGAGCTGTTCCTTGCAGTATTTAAACTGCTCCGCCAGTGCGGAAAGGGCTTTATCTGTTTTTATTGTATCGCTCTGCTGTGCATTAAGATTGGAGGGACCCCAGCCTGCGGCATCGTATCTTGCAAGCTGCATCTCCTCTCCGGACAGGTACTGTGCGATCATGTGGCAGAATATGGTGGTATCGTTGTCGTTATGGGGCTTGACACCGATAAGTTTATATCCCTTGAATCCGCTCATCCGGAAAGTTTCGCCGTCAACTGTGAATGTCGGCAAAGGTGCCGCGCCGTAGTTCTCGCCCAGATATGCTTTTGCAGTCGCGGCTTCTGCGGGAACAGAAATAACAGCTCCGGCAGTACCGCCGTCCGGATTGAACATTGCGGCATCGGTCCCCGTAGATATGGCATAAGCGGGGTTATCCCGGAGAGCGTTCATTGCCTTGAACGCTTTCATTCCCGCATCACTGTCAAAATTGCAGTCAGCGCCCGTAAATACTCCGTCCGATCCGAAGGAGTATTGGCAATCCGCTCCGGTACCGAAAAAGAATGACATATTATACCAGCCGTTGTCCAAAGGGAAGAAGAATTTCTTTCCGGCTGAACTGCATTGTTCGAGAATGCCCTCAAGAGTTGATGTGTCGGTGATGACCGATGTATCATAGTACATGAAATAACCGTTATCGGAAGTTTCCGGATAAGCATATACCTTTCCTTCGTGTGTCGCGGCATTTATCGAGCCTTCGTCATTATCCGACATTATGCTGTCAAGAAATACGCCTCCCGGCGCTGAAAGGGCATTTACAGCAAGAAGTCTTGAAAGCTGATCCTGGGCGAAATTGAACACATCGGCTCCTTCTTCCGAATCGGTAAGGAACTGCGTAACGACCTCGCCCGTCTCCATGACGGAAACGGTTATCGTATATTTCCTGTTCCACTCTTCCTGACCTTTAAGCCACTCGTTAAGTTTAGTCTGTGTTATTTCCCTTGTTTCGTCAGTAGTCCATACTCTGATTTCCCGCTTTGGACTTTGTAAAGAACAGCTGCCGGCTGTCAGTAACAGCATTCCGGAAATGATAAGCGAAACTGCTTTTCTGATCATCATGAAATCTCCTTTTCTTTGTAAAGACGTTATAAATTGCAGCTGCGGCTTTTATTACAAAATACTTATCTGTCCGATCAAACGTCAAAACTTATTACCTGTTTTTCTGCGTCAACAACTGCTCCGACGCCGAAAGGAATGATACAGCGCGGCGCTGCATGTCCGATATTTACGTTGAAAACAATCGGAAGTTCCGGCTTGTTTATTACCTTTACAAGCAGCTTCTTGTACTCTTCCGCATAAGTCTCGTCCATTGGCTTTCCGCACAGAACACCGGATACCGCATCAAACACTCCCGCTTCTTTCAGATATTCCAGCGTTCTGCGGTATTTTCCCGGAGACGGTTTTTCTTCGCTGGATTCAAGCAGGATTATATGTCCTCTCCAGTCATCTGCATCGGGGAAGAGCTGATATTTTCTGCATAGTTCGGGCATATCCGCATATCGCTCGCCGTTGAACATATCGTGTATCGAACAGATGCAGCCGCCGAGAATTTTTCCCGCGAAAACCGGTTCTCCCTGCAGCAGTTCAAAGCCGTGATCTTCGTGGGCAGTAAGCGGCATGCCGATCTGATCGGGACCGTAACCGTTTCTTTCCTCATACCACAGATCGCTCGGAGTTATCCGGCTTATAGTTTCTGTGGTAATAAGCTCCTCGAAATACTTTCTCGTGTACGGCAGCATTCCGGAAGAAAGTTCGCAGATATCCGTGAGAAATGCCTGACCGTAGAATGAGCGCAGCCCGGCTTTGTGCAGCATAAAATGGTTGATCGTTGTATCGGAAAAACCGAGGAATATCTTGCCGTTTGCAGCATTTGCCAGTTCGCTGTTGTCAAACAGATACGGCAGCAGCCGGTAAGTATCATCGCCGCCTATCGCGGTAAGTATCATGTCTGTATCGGGATCGCGGAAAGCCTGCAGCAGGTCTTCCGCTCTCTTTTCGGGGTGAGCGCTTATGTAATCCGCGCCTTTGAGCGCATTCGGCGTAAACTTTACATTCAGACCGTATTCTTCAAGCCTGCGGATTCCGATATCTACCTGAAATTTTGCGAAAGGCTCACCTGCGATACCGCTTGAAAGACTTACAATAGCTATATTCTTTACCATAATGCCTCCGTGGATTTTATTACCTTTGCTAATTTTACCTGTTTATGACAGCGTTGTCAAGTGTTTTCTGACAAAAATCTGCTGTCGCCGGAGTAAATTTGCGCGGTTTCACACAGCTATTGAAAAAGCGCAGTATATGTGGTATAATAAATAAAGCGAATAATGTATTCTGACAGGAGAATGAAATATGAAACTTACATACAAAGTCAGCGCTGAACAGGCGCTCCAAAGGCTGAAGAGCGGCAATGAAGCATACCTTACCGCGAAGACAGGACGAGGAGATATCTCTCCCGAGAAGAGAAAGCATACCTGTGACTACGGTCAGCAGCCTTATGCGGTAATCGTGACCTGTTCGGATTCGAGAGTTATACCGGAGTGCATCTTCAGCGCCGGTATAGGCGAGCTGTTTGTTATCCGTGTTGCGGGTAATGTCATTGACGATCATCAGCTGGGCTCTGTCGAGTATGCCGCGGAGCATCTCGGTATAAGGCTTGTGGTAGTGCTCGGACATGATCACTGCGGAGCGGTTGATGCAGCAATAAATCATGATCCCGAAGGCTATATCAAGTTTATCACTGATGAGATAAAGACTGCGATAGGCGACGAAAAGGACGATTATAAGGCATGCTGTATGAACGTGCGCCACAGTGTGGATATGATCGAACAGAGCTTCGAGATACACACGGAGGAAGAGCACGGACTGCGGGTTATCGGTGCGATGTACAGGCTTGCTGACGGGAAAGTTGAGTTCGGTATCTGAATTTAAAAATCGCTGATATACGGAATTATGGAGACAACACAATTGAGATACGATAATATTACAAAAGCTGTATTTGTGAACCGTCCGAACCGTTTCATTGCAGAGGTGGAGCTTGGCGGTCACATTGAAACTGTGCATGTGAAAAATACCGGCAGGTGCAGGGAACTTCTTGTACCCGGCAGTGAAGTGTGGCTGACAGCTCCGGATAATCCCAAAAGGAAAACGAAATACGATCTTGTTGCAGTAAGAAAAAATACGGGTGTGCTGTTCAATATAGACAGTCAGGCACCCAACAAGGTGATGCGGGAATGGCTGGAACAACAAGGCTATGACAGGATAATGCCGGAATATACATACGGCAGTTCGAGAATAGATTTCTATATGGAGCGCGGCAGCAATAAATATCTAATCGAGGTCAAAGGCTGTACACTTGAAAAAGACGGTGTCGGATATTTTCCCGATGCACCTACCGAACGCGGAGTGAAGCATATCCGAGAACTGATCAAGGCAGCGGAAGAAGGATATAATGCGGCTCTTGCATTAGTGATACAAATGGAGGGAGTGACGGAAGTCCGTCCGAATACAGCAACGCATGCGGAGTTTGGCAAAGCTGTGAATGAAGCGGAAAAGGCGGGTGTGAAGATACTGTTTTGCACATGCAAAGCGGAGCCGGACAGCCTTGTGATAACCGATATGATCGGAGGATAAAATGGACAGCAAAGAGATCTGGAAAAGCACCTGCGACAAGCTTGTATCAGCAGTCACCGGACTCGGATATCCCGAAGAGCTTGGGTTAGAGATAGCAAAGCATATAGGCGCTCCAAAGGGCATGGAGCGAATGATCTTGTATCTGAATCAGGTCAGACCGAAAAAGGTGGAAATGGTTGTTGACGAGATGATCTCGATAAGAAGCGAGATCGACGCATGGCGGGATAAGAAAGCAAGTCAGAAGGCAAACGTGTCATACAATGAGATGCTTTATTACGGGTTTGGCGACGATGACGAGTGAAAGGATAGTATCACATGAAACTGAAGATAGCGTTTCTGCAGCTGCTGCCCGAAAAAACGCTGCAGAAGCAATTCCGGAAGGGCAAGACCGCCTGTGAACAGGCAAAGGAAATGGGTGCGGATATCGTGCTTTTCCCGGAGATGTGGAGTGACGGGTATTACTTGCCGCAGGACGAAGCGGAACTGAACACTCTTGCGATAGGCAAAGACAGCGGTTTTATCGCAGGGTTCCGGGAACTCGCGGCAAAACTTGAACTTGCAATAGGGATAACATTTCTCGAAAAGAACAGTCCCAAACCGCTTAATTCTATGATCCTTTTTGACCGTCAAGGAAAAGAAGTCCTGCATTATTCAAAGGTCCATATATGTGCATTTGATCTGGAAAAAGTGTTGTCTCCGGGTGAGGATTTTTACGCTGTCGGACTTGATACCGAAAAGGGGATCGTCAATGTCGGCGCGATGATTTGCTTTGACAGGGAATTCCCGGAAAGCGCGAGAATACTGATGATGAAGGGTGCGGAACTGATACTTGCGCCCAATGCGTGTCCTATGGAGATAAACCGTTTGTCGGCACTTCGAACAAGAGCATACGAAAATATGGCTGCAATAGCTACCTGCAACTACCCGGAAGGCATGCCGGACTGCAACGGACATTCCACATTGTTTGACGGCGTTCCGTGGCTTCCGGACGAGCCGGGAGTTCGTGATATGTGCGTATTTGAAGCTCCCGGAGAAGAGGGAATATACACAGCCGTGCTTGATCTAGATATGCTGCGGGAGCATCGGAAAAACGATGTTATGGGTGATAAATTCAGACAGCCGGATAAGTATGGGATTCTGACCGGAAAGGGTGACCAAGTATGATCATCAGAAATGCAGAATACTTTGGTGCAGACTGCAAATTTCACTATGGTGATATTGCAATATCAGACGGCATTTTCACCGGATCCGACAACAGCGGGGAAATGTTCGACGGAAGCAGCTGTTATGCAGTTCCGGGACTGATAGACATACATCTTCACGGCGCAATGGGGGCAGATGTCTGCGATGCGGAAACAGCCGCATTTGAAAAGATAGCCGAGTATGAGATAAAAAATGGAATAACTTCGTTCTGCCCTGCGACATTGACGCTCCCGATACCGGTGCTTGAAAAGGTTCTTAAGACCGGCGCGGGATTTGCAGGAACGCAGAGCGCGTATATATCCGAACTTGTCGGATTCAATATGGAGGGTCCGTTCATCAGCCGTAAACGAAAGGGCGCACAGAACGGGAAATATATAATTCCATGCGATGACGGACTCGTTGAAAAGTTCATGGAATGGTCAGACGGACTTGTGAAGATAGTGGGGCTTGCTCCGGAGGAAAATCATGATTTTGTTGACTACATAAGAAATGCCGCCGGAAAAGTAAAGGTCTCGCTCGCACATACCGACGCAGATTATGAAACTGCGATTAAAGCCTTTCGCGCAGGCGCTTCTCATGTTACACATCTTTTCAACGCAATGACCGGGCTGCACCACAGAAAGCCGGGAGTTGTCGGCGCGGCTGCCGACTGTGAGAATGTCACAGCCGAACTGATATGCGACGGAGTTCATATTCACCCGGCAGCAGTTCGTGCGGCATTCAGACTTTTCGGTACAGATCGGATAGTCTTTATAAGCGACAGCCTTCGAAGCACGGGAATGCAGGACGGGGTTTATGATCTTGGCGGACAGAATGTAAGCAAGGCAGATAATCTGTGTACGCTTGTTTCCGACGGGAACATCGCAGGCTCCGCATCAGATCTTTACCGCTGTTTCAGAACGGCGGTGAAGAAAATGAATATACCATTGGAAGATGCGGTTCGATGTGCAACTATAAATCCTGCAAAGTGCATCGGTATCGAAACACGAAAGGGATCGATAAAGGCTGGTAAAGATGCGGATTTAGTGCTGCTGGATAAGCAAACGCTTGATATAAAAGCAGTCATCAAAAAAGGCAGAGTTGTACGAAACCTCTGCATCTGATATGCAATTGCTTTGCAGCTTTGACTTCGTTTTGCCGGCTTTACGAACATCGGTTTACAAGGAGACATGGAATATGCACCATAATTTACTGTTCGATCTTGATCAGACTCTGCTTGATTTTCACGCCTCTGAACATCTGGCGCTGAAAGCGGTAATGGAGATGAACGGTCTTGTTTTTACAGAAGAGGATTATGGATATTTCAAACATATAAATAAAAATCTTTGGCTTGAATTAGAAAAAGGAAAGATATCCAGAACAGAGCTTTTCAGATCAAGATTCAAAGCCTTGTTTGAATTTTGCGGCTTTGATACCGGCAAGACCGATCTTTTACAGATCAATGATGATTTTATTGATCGTATGTCGCATAACGGCATATTAATGGACGGTGTGATCGGGTTTCTGGAAAAGGTGACTGATAAAATCTCTGATGCCGAAATCTATATTATCACAAACGGCGCGGAGAAAAATGCTTCAGGAAGAATTGCTTCCTCAGGATTAGACAAATATATACGCAAAGTATTTGTAAGTGAGTCAATGGGAACTTCAAAGCCTTCCCGTGAATACTTCGATATAGTAACAACGACTATCGGCGATCCCGCTGATAGCTATATTGTTATCGGAGATTCGCTCACTTCCGATATGCTTGGCGCAAAAAAAGCAGGACTTACAAGCTGCTGGTTTATGCCGGAAGGCGATATAGAAGAAGCGAAGGAAGAGTATGACATCGACTATACAGCATCATCATTTGATGAACTTTTTGAAGTATTATTGAAGTGGTCAGCTGTTGGGTGAATCAATAATTTTATGAGAGTAAGGAGAAACGGAAATGAGTTATAAATTCTATGGCTGGGAAACTCCGGCAGTGCCATGTATTAATGCTGAATTTATTGGTGTATCCGATCAGCGCAGGTTATACGATCTTTTATCTGATATCTGGTGTAAATACACCTGTGCGCCACGGTTGCGCGAAGGCTGGAGCAAGGACAACAAAACCCTCGGTCAATGCTCGATAACAGCTTTTCTTGTGCAGGATATCTTCGGCGGAAAGGTGTACGGGATACTTCGTACGGGCGGAAACTATCACTGCTACAATGTTATTGGAGATGTTGTTTTTGACCTCACAAGCGAGCAGTTCGGAGGTGAAGTGCTGGATTATTCTGATAATCCCGAACAGTTCAGGGAAGACCATTTTGCGAAAACCGAGAAATACGAGAGATACAGGTATCTTAAGGCAGAGCTTCTGAATAAGCTGAAAGATGCGGAATAACAATTGAAAGGCAGAGCAGGGAAATGGCTTGAACTGCGATAATTAATGGCGCGACAGGATTTGCCAAATGGTATTGATTTTTAAAGAAATATGTAGTATAATAAACAAAATAATTGTAATACCGCTTTCCATACAAATAAGCATAATTATGCGGTATATAACAATGGATCGTGAGGGAAACAATATGAAAAAATTTGTGAAAATTATGTCTCTCGTACTTATGCTTTTTCTCGTAATTAGCATTTCCGCATGCGCAGAGCCAGCCGATACTGCCGCAAAGACGGGCGGAAGTTCATTCAACGCAGCTGATCTTGTGGGCAAATGGAAAGGTACAGGCGATGAAATTTCGACTCTGACTTTCGGCAAGGACGGAAAGTACAAGGACGATGCAGGTATTGCTGTAGTTGAAGGTACATACACTGTTGATGAAGAGGCAGGCACTCTTACAGTCAATGAGAAGGAATACGGACTTGTCTTTGTTTACAGTGTCGAATTATCCGGAAAGAATCTCACCATTCAGACTGATTACGGCGTGCCGAGAACGTTTACCAAGAAATGATTTCTGTTTAATGCCGAAACAATAAAAGATATATACTCCGCCTGCAGCAAAAAACAGCTGCAGGCGGAGATCGTTTTTGGAAATGATTGACACTTTGAAACAGATATGCTATTATTAAGAATAGCAACAGCGCATGACTCAATTAATGCAGGAGGAAATACTATGTTTAACGTGGCGTTGACGGATATTCAGAGCATACTGAATGATTTCAGTATCACTGAAAATCCAGGCAGCTTTTCCGAGCTTCAGAGATACGATTATGAAAAAAACGGCGAAAACTCAAAGGAAGTCCGGCTTATTATAAAAGTGGATTTTGAAGATCGTTCTCCTGTTGTTATACGTTTTAAGAATGAGAAGAATGTCACCGAAGACATTGTTGAAAAACAGTGCGGGTTTGCTGAAAATTTGTTTGAAAAGGGCATCTCTACACCACACAATTACCGCAATGACGGGCATTTCGCAATACCTTATCACCTGAACGGCTATGATGTTATCGTCACAGCTGAGGATTTCTGCAAAGGTGAGGTGAAAGCGGTTGATGAGAAAACCGCATACATGACCGGTGAACTTCTCGCAAAAATGCACAATATCTCGGAGCGTGAAAACCTGCATCTGAATATGAGAACACTGTTTGATCCTCTCGGCAGGAATGATCTGTTTGATATATCTGTCTTTGCAGAAAACCGGGAAAGGCTCCGGAAGACCGCACCTGCGCTGTATGACGAGACGGAGAAAATAAAGGACAGCTATATGGAAAAAATCGCTGTGTTCGGCAACGAACCGCGCTATGCGGTGCAGGGAGATATAAGCGACTGCAATCTTTATATCACGGAAAGCGGTCAGCTTGGTGTATTTGACTTCAACAACAGCGGTGATAATGTGCTTTTTTATGATGCGGCGATGCAGGCGGTATTTGAAGCCACACTTATGGATTACAAGGAAGTATCATCACCGGAAAGAGAACGAAATATCCTGTCAGCTTTTCTGACAGGATATGAAAGTCAGCGCCCGTTTACGGTTGAACAGCGGAACACTTTTCCGTATCTGTATGCTATACTTACAGCCTTTGAAGCGGGGAAGATGTGTTATAACGAAGGCAATCTTGAGTCTCTTATAAAAGAAAACAGGAATGATGATATACGCGAATGTTTGAAACGTATGCGTGATTGTCTTTTGGATCTGAAAAAACCGGAGATACTGTTTTGGTGAGTGATCTTATGAACATACTGCATTAACTTCCTTGCAGTCCGGAGCTGATGAATGCTCAAGGAAGCTCTATCTTCGGAAGCATACGCTTCTGCTGAACTGACGCCTCATACGGGATATTCTCCTGTTCAAGCAGTTTGCAGAAAAGTTCAAAGGGTTTCTTGTCCTTGTTTATAAGCTGGAATGCAATGCAGAATTTATCTTTCAGCGCGATAACCTCAAGCATAAGATCGCCGTCTGTAATGAGGAAGAAGTCCTTTATGTACTGGCTCATTCCGCCCCAGTCAACAGGCTTTGTGTAGCTTATTGTGAATGTATCTCGGGTATCGTTGCGGAAAGTGCTGTTTGCTCCGGCATATTTTTTCTTGGATTTGAGATCCGGCTGTTCGTCGATGCCTTTATGCACCTTTTCGAGGTTTTTATAGCGTTCGTAGCTGAGCTCCGGCTGGCTTTGTCCGAGAATTGCGCCTCTTGCGCGCATATTCAGTTTTTCTATTGTTTCGCCGCGCATATTCCAGTCATACCTTATATGCAGAAGTCGTACAAAGTCGCGGTAAGATTTCTCGGCACCGATATCGTTTCTGTAATCGTCTGCGATACGCACAGAAAGATGCGTGTCCTTTTTTTCTTTGAAATAATCCACGCAGGACTTGAAAAACAGCGCTGACAGCACTGTATTTGGCGATCCGTCTATTTTCCTTGCATAATCCATAAATTTGTCCGCGGGTATTGTCAGCTGGAAGAAGTAATTGTTCTGAGCGAACGGATTGATAAGATATTTAAGGAAACGTGTAATACCGATATTGGTGCTTCCTCCATTATAGCGTGTCAGAGGCTTGTCGTCGGGTATGGAATCGGCATCGGGAAGGAATAATTCTTCCGGATCTACGGGTGTTCCGGGAAGCTTTATTTCATTCGGCTTTTCGATCTCTCCATACTTTTTGGAAAGGTAAAGATACAGCGTTGTCTTTACCCAGAACATGAGACCGAATCCTCCGCAGATGCTGTGTGAAAAACTGAACCACACAGTGTCTCCGTGATAAGTAATCACGAAAAGATGTCTGTTGAGTTTTTCTGAGCCTAAAATAAGTTTCTTGTCCGGATTTTCCGGAATAACCGGCATAGGCGCGTAATTGTGCTGTATCATATAATTTCCGCCGTTGTCGAGAACGGCTTTTACGCTGAAATACGGAAGTCTTGTCAAAGCCTCCTGCGCTGCTTCATTCAGAAGCTTTTCGTCTATTGTTTCACTCAGTCGGATCTTTGCTCTTACTGTGTAGCACACTTTGTCCATGTATTCATAGAGAAGATATGCGTCGGGATTGTTAGCCATAGTGTTATGCTCCTTGTTTAAGATGAAATGTGATTGGTTTATCACACTAACATTATAGCACATATAATCGGAAAAATCAATAGGTTCAGAAAATTCTTGATAATAACGATGAGTAACAGATTTGACCCGCTCCGATTTGTGTCTTTCCCACAAATCGGAACGGGTCAAAGTTCAATGCCTGTTATTGTATATTTGTCACATGCTTTCAATCGCACTGATCTTTGCTGTAATGACAGGCTCCGCGCCGCATTCGGTAAACTCTATATTATTTGATCTCAGTTCATCGAGGAAAGCGTCATAATAAATATGCTCGGAGAACGACTGCATCATTGATACAAATATCTCGCCGTTTACTGCCGCGATCTCTATCAGCGGGAATTGACCTACCGGAGTAGAAGTCCAGAATTCCTTGATGTGCTGTCCGAGCTGCGGGTACTGCCATTTCCCCACATAGCTTACCATATAGGTTGAAGAATTGTAGAAACTGCCGGTTATCTGCATTGCTGTCTGCGTTTTCATTTCAATTGTCGGAAGATCCAGTATCATCTTTCCGACAGAGCCCGAAACTGTCATAGCCTGACGTACCCTGTCCTCATCGGACTGCACGAATGTCTTGCCGCGATAAACTGTACACTGCGTTTCGAGCGGCATTTTTCCGATACGATCATCATAATGCAGAGTTACGCCGGTAGTGCAGTTGTGAAATGTCTGCGGATTACCGAGCATCGGCCGTGAATTGACGACATAGTTGCTTAAAAGAGGATCGGTATGTCCGGGGTGAAGTTTGTCTATCGCTCTTGCCATAAACACGCTTATCATGATACCGGGACTTGAGTCATTCGCTTTCGTGAAAGGAATAAATGAACGTTCCGGGATCTTGATTTTAAGCATCTGACCGACCCCTCCGTAATTAGTGAGGCCGGAGCTTTTGATCAGATTAAGGGCAGACGGCGATTCCTGTTTCGGAAGGGCGCTGAGATCAATGACCGGCAGTGCATCGAGTGGGTCTGCGGTTTCTTTCTCTGTGACCGGGTCATTCAGTGTTCTTATACCGGTGCTGTCCAACTCGCCGTATATTTCGGAGAAGTAATAATAGAGAAGCGTTGTGAGCAGAAAGTAAACGCCTGTCCCGTCCATACGTCCGTGATAGAAGTCGATGCACAGATCGCAGCCTTCGTAGCACAGCGCCCAGATATGGCCGTTCGTTTCGGGGGAATTAAGCGTGATCCCGGCAAGAGAATTTATTATTGCAACAGGCATATCGTTCTGTTCAAAGTACACTTCCTTTTCATTTTTTCGAAGTGTAACACACAGATACGGATAACGTTCAGATGCTTTGTCTGCTGCTTTTCTGAGAGCATCTTTATCTATCGGTTTATCAAGACGAAGCTTAAGTCTTATCGTATAGCTTCCCATTAATGTGGCGTAGAGCATAAGCGCATCTCCGCGTGTGACATTGTATATTTCTTTTGACATAAGTTTATCCTCTTATCGTGAAATGCAGGCTGTTTTTATATTTGAAATTATAGCATAACATCTTTGAACTGTCAATGATCGGAAATATAGTCAGTGCATTTTATGCAAAGAAAATGATGTAAAACATTGACATTCAGCATTATTTGTGGTATTATAGTTAGTGTCAGCTAACGCAGGCGGTGCGCAAAACGAAATGAAAAAAATGAAACGCATGTAAGTTAGCCGATGCTAATAAGATGACAGGAGCAGTATATGCGGAATAATGGTGTATATAAAAGCGATATTTCCACTGCAAGGTGGATAGCTTATGATCTGCCGGGCAACGTAGGGTGGATATTGTACTTTGCGGGTCTGATACTGTCGTTCGCAAATTTCCCGGAATACAGCCGGGATATTGTAATGGTAATAATTCTTGCAGTGTCGGCAATACCCGCGTTGTTAATGCTTATCGGTATTGCGGAACTCATCAGCGAGCGGATACATAAGCTTGATCGTGTGCTCACCCGGACACGACTGTTAAGGGGGTTCGGAGCATTGACACTCGGAGGTATCCTTGGAACTGCAATATCCGCTGTGATGCTGATTTGGGCAATATTATCAGGTTCGGGTGAGATGCTGTTTATATTGATAATGCTTTCGGGCGGAATATTGTGCGGTTTATTTGCGGGTCTGCTTTATAAGCGATATGTACCCGTTGAGGAATGAAAAAGGAGGACATTATGGGACTTTTTAAGGACTATGTGAGTCAGACAAGAAAACCGGAAGGCAAGCTTGGAAAGATGATGCTGAACGGTATGAATTCCGGACATGCAAAAATGGCGGACTGGGGATTGTCGCATCTTAAAACGATCGCGCCGGAGAGGATAGTTGATCTCGGGTGCGGCGGAGGAAGAAACATCGGAGAACTGCTGAAGAAATATCCGAATGCAAAAGGAACTGCCATAGACTACTCCGAGCTTTCGGTTGAAAAGGCAAAAGAATATAACAGCGAACTGATCGGGGCAGGGAGACTTGAGATAATGCAGGGAAATGTTTCAGCATTGGAGCTTCCGGACAATACATACGATCTTGTAACAGCATTTGAAACCATCTATTTCTGGCCGGGTCTCGAAAAGTGCTTCACTGAGGCTGCGAGATTATTAAAGGACGGCGGATATTTTATGATAGTCAATGAATCGGACGGAACAGATGCCGCGAGTCTGAAGTTTGAGAAGATCATTGACGGAATGAAGTGCTATACGATCGAACAGACAACAGATGCTTTAAAAGCGGCAGGGTTCAGCAAATTCAAGACCGATCATCATAATAAAAAGCCGTGGATAACTGTTCTTGCGAAGAAGTAAAAGAGGTAAAACGCTATGCTTTTAACGATTTTTCTTGCTTTGGTATTCTGCGCGGCGATAACAATGATGCTGATCTCCGCAGTGGTTTTCGTAAAAGATAAGAAGTTGTTTTCTTCCGCTCCGAAGGAGGCACTGGCTTTATTAATAGACAGGGAAAAAGAGGAATTCTATGGCGCACGGAAGATCGGCTGGACTCTGTTGATAATGAGTATTATTATGATACTCGGAGTCGGCGTGATCTCAATTTGGGACGGTTTCAGCAACAATTTCAGTTTCTGGCAGTTTTTTCTGAGAATTGTCTTGATATTTACGATTTATAAGATCTATGATATGACATTTTTCGATTATTTTCTTCTGTGCAGGTTCCACTTTTTCCAGCATTTTACCCCGGAAGTCACACCTGTATATAATAACAGAAAGTACGGGTACAACATAAAAAGTCAGCTGTTGAAGCTGCTGGTAATATTTCCGGCTGCATCAGCACTGGCTGCATGGATATGTACAATTATCCAGGGAGCAATAGCTTAATATCTCGGCATTATATACGCATTTTTACACTCATAGCAATGCAAAAAACAGGCTCGTTAACGAACCTGTTTTTCTTTGTTTACCGTTCTGTGGAAAAATGAATCAGCAGAAGCCGGAACCAAGATCTGCTTTTTTTCACAAGCCCATAAAGTCCGTTATTTATGCGCTCTGCTTCTTTTATATCCTCTTCAGTCATATCCCTGTCAGAATACAGCGCCATTTCACAAACCGGAATGAACCCGATAAATTCCTTTATATCCGGTCTGTCGGAGTCTATGATACGATCGTGGAATTCCGACAGCGTCTCTCCCTCCTCAATATGAAATCCGAGATATCCGAGAAAACGGAGATCCTGCCTTGTAAGATATCTGATCTTGTCATAACAGCTCATTCGCCCGTATTTTTTTCGGGCAGCGGAACGTCTTGCGATATAAAACAGTATAAGAAATCCGAGGACCGCAAGTGACGGGATAATGAAGAACATAGGATCGATCGCTGCTGCCGGCTGTTGGGCATTTTCGGGAAGGACACTTGTATCTGTGATCTCATTTTCCGGTTCCGGATCCGATTTATCCTTTTCCGGAGCGGGTATGCTGTCGGATCTTATTCCCCAGCCCGCAGGAACGGAAAATCCGGGAGTGGGTTCGAATGCGATCCAGCCTGCATTGTCAAAGTAGGCTTCCGGCCAAGCATGGGCATTATTCTGCATGATAACGATGCTGCTGCCGATGCCGCGTTTCGCGTTATATCCCTGAACATATCGGCATGGTATCCCCATTTCATTCGCCATAAGCACAAATGCAGTTGCGTAGTGCATGCACCAGCCTTTCCGCGATTCAAGCAGGAAGTTATCGAGAAAGCTTCCGGCATCGGTGACAGAGTCGGGCAGTGAACCGCAGTCTGTGGAATATTCCATTCGCTTCAGGTATTCTTCGAGTTTTTTCAGCATCTCATATCTGCTATCCGAGCCGCTTTCTATACCGTCAATGATAGCTCTGACTTCCTCCGAAACTTCGCAGGGCGTGCAATACTTCTCATAAACCCCGGAGCGGTAATCCCGGTATTCTTTGTATGAGCAGTTTTCCTTTCCCGATACCTTTTCCGTGTCGGCAGTCTGTTTCCATTCGGCTTCGTTTATTTCACCCGCATTTTCAAGAAAAAGTTGAAGCTCCGGGCTGCCGTAATTCAGAACATAGCATGAAACCGTATAATTGTCATTATATGTGAGTCTCTGCTCCGATACGATACTGCCGTTTTTTTCGGATATTCCGGAGTTCCTTTCCATTGTCGCTTCAAGTCTGATCTTTGCAGGCGAGAAGATATACCGGGTATTGTAGAACAGGTTCTCAAAGTGCATATCCGTTTTCTGCAGGAGATCGTACTGTGAATCACCGCAGAATTTTCTTACGGCAGTGCAGGTCTCAAGTGTATCGAGCATTCTTGAATACCCTTCGTCTTCGTCTTCAAATACCCATTCTCTCCCGGTAAATCTGTCGCCTATACAGCCAACCAGCCGGAAATCCTTTACCGTTGTATTTCCCGCCGTTATGGACAGGACTTCTTCGTTACTGCCGGTGAGTCCGGCAAGAAAGCTGCCGCTGTCGGAAAAACCTATACTTCCGTATTCCTCTGCCGGGTGTGAGATGTAGCCGTAGATACTGCTTATGCAGGAGACGGTGCTGTTCCAGATGTCTTTTGCAAGCTTCCAGTCATACGGCTCGTCCGGCGCAGGGATCGCATACACAAGCAGACATACTGCAAGTAAAACAGGGGATATCCGCGTGACATGTTCACGGATATCCGGACTGCCGCTTTTTTTCCATTTCCTTTGTATTTCTTCCGCGATCGTTATTGTGAGCATGAAGCATATCAATGCGAAAGCTTCCTTGGTGATTCCCCATTCAAGTATCTCTTCGGCTATGCAGTATGCGAGCAGTGCTATCGGAACTGCTCTTCTTGCCCATATATTCCTGTCCATAAGGATACCGGCAGCAAAGGCTGCACAGCAGAAGCATATAACCCATATCACCCAGAAATATTCAGATATGAAAAGCTGTCGGTTTTCTTCGCCGGCTACTATGAGCACACCGGCGAGAAAAGCCGCGGCAACGCCTGTACTGCGAATCCTTCCGGAACTTTTCATTCTGCGGAGAACTATCAGCCAGAATGTAAAGATCAGACATATCACCAATGAGGGAAGACTGCCCTCCGGAATGCCCGCGTACCCGCCGAAAAGAATGACCGAAAGTAGCGAAAGCGGCAGGATATTGATCATATCATACAGCATTCTCATTCTCCCAGCTCCTTCGTAAGCTCCCGGAAAGGAGAAAGTGTTATCAGCTCGCAGCTTTTATGTCCCGAAATATCCGGGATCTCTTCATCGCTTACAAAACATACTATGACACGCAGACCGTTTCTTTCCAGTTCGGTCACAAGTGCATCTGTCTGTGCGTCCCATGAAGACAGTATCAGAAATGCCATTGAGCTGTCCGTTATATCCTGTCTCCGCAGTGCTGACTCGCAGAGCAGTGAGTGAGTATTCTGACTGCTGAATGCTATTTCCGAAATTGCGCTGCGGAACTCCTCGAATTTCCATGTGTTTTCCGCCGAAACACGCACCATGTCTTCATAAAGATGATACTCGGCGGAGCAGATATTGTTTCTGCTGAAATAGTACGCTATTGCAAGAGTGGTTTCGAGGATCTTGTTTTCTTTCGGCAGAAAATCCGACAGTTCATTGCTGCCACGGAATGTATCGGTTATTATTGCGATCTCACGGTGAGTTGAGCCGGTAAGATCTCTTGTCATAAGGCTTCCGGTTCTTGCGGACTGACTCCAGTTTATGAAACGCCGGTCATCTCCGGGAACATATTCCCGGCTCAGAACATCAAGCTCCGATCTGCTTTGCTCGGCTTTCTTGACTGCATCAGAAAGTTCTGTTCCTCCGAGCTTGTCTATCGTTACAAGCTGCGGTCTTACTACGGCGTGGATACACTCTTTGTTTTTGTATCTGATCTTGAAAAGACGAAAGAAATCCTGGATCTCGATCTCCTTGACCCCGATCTCATATTCGCCTCGGTACTTGCAGAAAAGGCGGGTCTCCTTTTCGATCCTCGTGTGAGGTTCAAGCTCATATTCCGCTGCATCGTCAAGACCCGTGATAGTGGAAAATTCCGAGAAGAACCGTACTCTTATACCTACAAACTGGAGTGGGTATTCGTTCACCAGCGCGAAATGGTAACTTACAGGCTCGTTTACGGAAACAAACCTGTTTTCAAGGTTCTGGTAAATGTGGAAAAGAATGTACACTGCCAAAAGGTACAAGGCGGAGATGAACGGGATAATGGTAAGAACGGCGAAAAAACCGTATGTCACCGCGCCTCCCCTGAAACTAATCGCTGCTATCGACAGCACCCACAGGCAGAACCAGATGATCCTGTTTTTTTTCATAGATTATACCTTGATCAAAGCGGCAGTTTTGTTTTGTGTATAAGCTTCCGGAGCAGATCTTCCTTGTTTTCCTTTGCGATCTTTGCTTCGGAGGTAAGCGTCAGACGGTGCTCAAGTACGAACGGAGCAACAGCTTTCACATCATCGGGTTTCACATAATCGCGTCCGTCCATGAAAGCTTTTGCCTGAGATGCTTTTACAAGCGCAAGCACTGCTCTCGGGCTTGCACCGAGTACAAATCGCTTTTCGGTACGCGTCATTTCCGCGATATTTCTTGCATACCGTATCACTTCATCTTTTATGGTGACATCTGCGACTTGCTTTCTGATGCTCATAACGTCTTCTGCGGTTATCACACTTTCCACTGTTTCCGCAGTCCTGCCGGCAAGCATATTCTTTGTCATGCGCAGTTCCTCGGCATCATCTGGATAGTCTATGGTAAGCTTCATCATAAACCTGTCTATCTGCGCTTCGGGGAGAGGATAGGTACCCATGAACTCTGACGGATTCTGCGTCGCAATGACCATAAAAGGCTGGGGAAGTTTATGCTTTACTCCGCTTACGGTAGTCTGGCTTTCAGCCATTGCTTCAAGAAGGCTTGCCTGGGTCTTGGGAGATGTGCGGTTTATCTCGTCCGCAAGAACGATCTGATGCATTATTGCCCCTTCGCGGTATTCAAATTCACCTGTTTTCATGTTGAATATCTCTGTTCCCATTACGTCTGTAGGCAGAGTATCGGGCGTGAACTGTATCCTTCCGAAATCACAATCGACAGATCTTGCGAGAGTTGAAGCGAGTGTGGTTTTGCCCACGCCCGGAACTCCTTCCAGAAGAACGTGACCGCCGGAAAAAAGGCATATCAGCAGGTTTTCGATCGTGTCTTCCTTTCCGACAAAGTATTCGCCTATATGTTGTTTCAGCTTGTTTATCATAGCATATAATTCCTTTTGCACAGCCGGTCTTAATCAGATACTTTTCATTTGTCCTGTGCAAAGTTATTATAGCACAGAGCATAATAAATGTCAATCATATTGGTACATTCGTTTTGATATTCCGGATACTGTGTTCGCACGAGAAATGAACATAACCTATCAGACAAAGAAACAGAATGCCGAAAGGATATCAGAAAAGATACGCGCAGAACCACAGGATCATAGTAAAGAAGGTTCCCGGAAGCGTGCATGGACGCTTTTGGGAACCTTCCTAATACAGTGTCGTGGAAGCTGCAGACAGATTGAAAACATCATTGACTAAGCTATCGCATTCGCGGCGATCTTACATTATAATTGTCCTGATCGTCAAATATACTCTTTATAACTTTTGCCGGACTTCCCACAGCTATCATATTTTCCGGGATATCTTTCGTCACAACCGAACCGGCACCGATCACAGCGTTATCGCCTATTGTAACGCCCGAAAGTACGATGCTGCCCGAACCTATCCAGACATTCCTTCCTATGTGAATCGGCTTCGGATGCAGATCGGCTCGTTCTTCAGGCAGCATGCCGTGGTTGAGCGTTGCAAGAACGGTATTATGTCCTATAAGAGAACCTGCGCCGATATAGATACCGCCCTGATCCTGAAATTTGCAGCCTGCGTTGATGAAAACCGCATCTTCGATATGGATATTCTTTCCGCAGTCCGTATAAAACGGCGGAAACAATCCGAAATGCTTGTCAAGCTGCTGGCCCGTAAGTTTTTCCATGAGTGCCCTAAGTTCATCGGGCGTATGGTATGAGCCGTTTATCTCGGCAGTTATTTTCAGCGCTTTCTGACTTAATTCGTGCATTTTAAGATGGACCGGCGAGCCGCCCTTTACGACCTCACCGCTGTTCATTATTTCAAGAAATTCTTCTGTTGTCATCTTTACTTCTCCCGTTATTTCATAGATATCGTAATTGTCACATCACCGTTTCCGAGAAGCTCCGACAGTTCGCCTGCGGTCTTGTCCGTGATATGACCGAGCCGTGTGTAAGCCCACGAATTCGAGCCATAGAATATCACTATATTGCTGCCGGAATAGAGGACTATATCACCGGCGGATGTCGTAGTCTGTACATCCTTCCGGACAATGCTTGTTCCGAGAGAGCCCACCTGCTCAAAGCCTCCGTACATTGACATTTGTACTGTTACCGGCTCTGCTGCAGCAAGTTCCCGAAGAGCCTGCACCGACTCATTGTTTTCCCATTCTACCGTTACCGGCGTTCCGTTTATTGCAAGACCGAGCATTGTTTCTGTTTCCCTCTTTTCTATATCTGCCGCAGCTGCGGTGATTATCTCCTGTACCTGTTCTGATATTGCCGATGCTTCTGTCCCGGATATTTTCTGTGAAGATTCCGGTTTGCATGAAGCAAGGAAAAATACGATCAGCCCGATCGAAAGTATTTCTTTGAATGCAGACATATCAGCACAGCCCCTTTCCGAACTCATAAGCTTCTTTCATAGTCCCGGCATTTCCTTTGATCTCGTTCGGGTCATTGAATCCGCCGCCGAGAAATTCTCCGGCATATACGCACTTGGTATAACATTCTATCCAGCCTTTCAGTCCGATAATCGTCTTTTCAGCAGTCTCTTTTTCTGCTTCTGCGGACGCTGTGACAAGAAAGATCCTGCGGAATTTATAATCCGATATGTACAGCGAATTCGCACGGTCAAGGAGAGTTTTCATCTGACCGCTCATTCCGTAATAATAAACCGGTGTTGCGAATACTATAACATCGGCGTTTTTCATTTTCTCTGTTATTTCGTTGGCATCGTCCTTTATTACACACTTTCCGGTTTTCTGACAGGCGAGACAGCCTTTGCAGAACGCGATCTGTTTATCCTTCAAAGAAACGAGTTCCGCATTGTTTCCCGCATCTGAAGCGCCCTTAAGCACCTCATTTGCAAGTGTTTCGGAATTGCTTCCGCTGCGCAGACTTGTTGATATTATAAGTATATTCTCAGCCATTGTATTTTCCTCCGTATCTGTTATTGTATTCATTATAACATACATAAGCCTAAATTACAAATACTTATTTTACATAGCATGATATGCTTGACAGGCATATTAATTTATGGTACAATACAGAAAAACTTTATTGGAGATTTATATGGAAATAAGAGTTTTAAAGTATTTTCTTGCGGTTGCAAGAGAGGGAACCGTGTCTGCGGCAGCAGAATCACTGCATCTCACTCAGCCAACGCTGTCCCGTCAGCTTCACGATCTGGAGGAAGAACTCGGAAAAAAGTTGTTTGTCCGCGGAGCACACAGCATAAAACTTACTGAGGAAGGAATGCTGCTGCGCAGCAGGGCAGAACAGATAGTCGAACTTGTGAGCCGGACAGAAAGTGACATTATGACATCGAACGATACGCTTTCTGGAGATGTTTATATCGGCGCAGGTGAAACAGATGCAGTAAAGTATATAGCGGCAGCTGCCAAAAAAATGCAGTCCGATTTCCCGCCGGTGCATTTTCATATTTACAGCGGTGACGGCGAGCATATCCTTGGGCGGCTTGACAAGGGGCTTTGTGATTTCGGCATAGTGTTCGTTCCTGTTGACGAGTCTAAATATCACAGCATAAAAATGCCCGTCAGAGACGAATGGGGAGTGCTTATGCGTATTGATTCCGGACTTGCCGGAAAGAAGAAGATCAGACTGACCGACATTGCGGACAAACCGGTCATACTGTCCCGTCAGCGCTCAGATAAAGCTCCATTGCACAACTGGTTCGGGGAGTATGCAGATAAACTCAATGTTGTTTCGACATACAATCTTGTTTTCAATGCGTCGATAATGGTTCGTGAGGGCGTTGGCTATGCGCTGGCATTTGATAAGCTGATAAATGTTTCCGGAGACAGCGAGCTTTGTTTCAGACCGCTTTACCCGCCTGTATATGCCGGAATGAATTTTATCTGGAACAAGTATCAGCCGATGACAAAGACAGCGGAAGCGTTTCTTGATTACTTCCGTACGGAGATCGGTGATGTAGAATAATGAAATCATTATTAAACTTTATCTTATGAATTGCTGCGGAGATGCTAAAAAATACTTGTTGTAGCATATCTGCTTGAAATATAATAATTGCTGCGCCGGACTGACGGATCAGCTTCACGCTGAAAGCGAAGACAAATCATTGAAATACTGTCAGCAATCGGATAAGATACTTGACAAGAAAGGATCCCGGGTATATAATTGTTATATAAAACAATTATGAACGCTTAGGGATCGTTACGACGATTTCAGGAACGGAATGTATGCTATTCTAAACCACTGATTTGGAGCAGATAATTATGTTTAATAAATACTATGAAAAACTGTTGCATCAGCTGTCGCTCGATTACAACTGCACGCCGGAAGATCTTGCGGCGAAAGATAATATCATCACAGTTTCAAAGCTGAATGAGGGAAGAAGAAGTTACAGCCCGGGCAAGCCGTTCCTGCAAATGGTGACGCTCGGCAGAAATACCGTGATCATGGCAGATGAATGTCTGCAAGATTTTCTGCGTGGATTTGTAAGAAACAGGGAAGGGCACAGCCTGTTTGAATTCGATAATCTTACAGAACTGAATGAAGAAATGAAAAAATACGGCTATAAGATTAATCCGACACATCACTTGTTTCTGCCTTACCGGAATGTTGCGACGGAGGAACATTTTCCTGTGAAGTGGCTGTACGACAGTGAAATAGATCGGTTCTACGGTGATGAGAGGTTCCCGAATGCGATCGCATTTCCTGTCCGCTGTCCCGTTCGTCCTGACAGGATCGTTTGCATGGCGGTTGACGGGGATAACATCATGGGCATGACGGGCTGCTCTGAGGACGCTCCGCATTGGCAGCAGATCGGGATAGATGTCCTCCCGGAATACCGTTCAAAAGGAATAGGCTCTTATCTCGTAAGTCTGCTGAAAAACAGGATCATCGAAATGGGAGATGTCCCGTTCTACGGTACCGCAGCCGCAAATATACCTTCACAGAACATTGCTGTTAACTGCGGATTCAGACCGGCGTGGACGGAAACCGAAGCAGTGAAGATCGAAGAAGAAAACTGAAATAACAGACGTACCGGAGCTGTTTTACAAAACAAAAGAGGTTGGTATTATGGAACAACACGATTTTATTGTGACCGATATCCGGGGCGATTACGCCTATCTTAAACAGACAGATGCAAACGTTGCCGAGCCTTTTCAGGTAGCGCTTGCTCTCCTCCCACCGGAGACGGATATCGGTACGAAACTGCGCGGGTTTATGGGAATGTTTGAGATAATAGATCAGATCCCGCTATTCTGATTTACAGATACATAGAACTTTATTTATCACAGAATGCCAGAACTCGATCATAAAAGTCTTTGGCTTCTTCAAATGCACCGTGACCGAGACCTTCGTAAATATATAATTCGCTGTCGGAAATCCCTTCGCTCAATTCATAAGGGGCATCGTTTCCGACAGTGTTGTCATTTTCTCCCGCTATTATCAGCGTGGGACAGGTGATCTTTGACAGTTCGCCGCGTGCATCAAATCCGAGGATCGCGCAGGCATTTTTCATAAAGCGGTCATAATCCGTTGGCTTTGTGAATCCGGCAAGAACAGGGAAGTACTTCCTGTTTTTACGGAGATACTTTTCAGAGTACATTTTTTCAGCTGTATCGATCATAAGAGCCTTGTGATCACCGCGCTCCGCCATACCTACCCAGGCGGAAACAGCGTTTTTGACAACAATATTCGCATAGGGAGCTGTAACTGCAAGGATCAGTTTCCTTACCATTTCCGGATGATCTATGGCAATGTATTGAGAGATCATTCCGCCCTGCGAAACACCAAGAAGATAAAACTGCCTGATCCCAAGCTTTTGAGCGGCTATAGCCTGATCGTTCGCCATATCCCTTATAGAATAACCTTCGGGCATTTTATTCTTTCTGCTGAACATATAAACTGTGTAGTCCCGGAAGAATTTCTTATATGGAAAAGACAGTATCCATGCCTTACCTTTTACGGTTGCGAGTCCGTCTGAAAGTCCGGGCAATACGATCAGATTTTTGCTGCCGCTTCCGAATGAAACATAATACATCTCGGTATCACCGATTTTTACGCAACCATTTCTCTGCATAATACTCCTCATTCTCCCATTTTGTATTTCTTATAGTGTTTAAAAACTATGATTGAAACTGCCGTACAGGCTGTCAGCCACAACGCGGCAATAACGATCAGTGCAATGAATGTTTTTCTTGTTACTTCCAGCTGTTCCCCGATATAATAGCGGGAAGGATTTCCGGGATCGTAGTAAATTCTGAGTTCCTGTCCTTTTTTGAAATACTGCGCATAGCTGGTGATCGTTTTTTCATTGAATATCCCGTCAGTCATGACAGAAATTGTTACAATGGTCTCAGTGATATATTTGTAATTCCCGCCGTGACTGTTTGTGTTATGCGTTAAAACGCGATCCTCTGAAACAGATGTTACAACTGCATCGAGCGGTTCGGTGCAGTTTTTTTATAGTTTGTGTAATATATACCTGTAAAAACGGCCGATATTATTACCGCAAGTTTGAGAACAAGCATAGCTCCGATACTTATGAACTCTGCTTTTATCTGTCTGCGGCTTTTTTGCCGTATTTCTTTGCTTTGTTTTTTTATTCGTGACATTTTTCCTGCAACTCACATTATTGTTTTATGCCGAAGGTTTGCGATCCCTAAAAACGTTTCAATTATATGCTACGTTGTTAACGCCCTTTGGAAAATATTATATTGTATTTTCTGCTGAATGTCAAGATTTATATCTTGCGTTATTGAAAGCATGATTCATTTGCCGCCCTATATTGGGGGATAAAACAGATCGTAACTGTCCGGGAACAGACATATAAATGGTAAATCAGGGAACAGACATATAAATGGTAAATCAACTATTGAAAAAGAATGCTGGTTGTGTTATAATATGAATAACATCTGTCTGCGAGGATTGTCCCATTAATGTAAAGATAAAAAATCGGGTATGGAGAAAAGTATGAATAAGGTTTTAAAAATGATCATGGTCACATTAGCAGTACTTGTGATCGTAGCAGCAATTGTTTTCGTCACAGTTTTTGTATTGGCAAAGCAAAAGGTCATCTTCATCAATAAATGGTTTGTAGATGAAAAAAACAGCACTGTCGGCGTTGATGTTTCGGCGTATCAGGCAGATATTGATATGAACGTGCTGAAAGAGCAGAATGTAAGCTTCATCTATATTAAGGCTACTGATGGAAGTACCGGGCGGGACGGCAGATTTGCCGCGAATTGGGAAAATGCAAAAAACGCGGAACTTCTCTCGGGAGCATATCATTTCTTCTCCTATGAAAGCAGCGGAAAAACGCAGGCAGAGAATTTTATCAATACCGTGGGTACGGATCTGAAAGGGAGACTGCTCCCGACAGTTGATGTGGAGTATTACGGCGACAAAGAGCAGAATCCTCCCCAAAAAGAAGATGTCGTCAGAGAACTGAAATTATATCCGGAAACGCTTGAAGAAGCATACGGGGTAAAGCCTTTGATTTACACCAGAGCCGATATATACGAAAAATATCTCAAGGGCGAATTTGACGGCTACAAAAAATGGATATCGAGCTTGTACACACCGTTAAGCTGGAACTATAATGACGATTGGTACATCTGGCAATATCTGAACAGAGGCGAACTTGAAGGATATTCGGGCGGAGAAAAATACATTGACCTTAATATTTTAAACAAAGATAAGAAATTGGAAGATCTTATTATCGGGTAATGCAGATATGCCAGTCGCAGTCTTCTCACCGTATTGCGGAATTTTTGTGTTGATGTATTTTTACAGAGCATCTGCGAATAATACTGTTTGAGGTGATAATAATGCCTAAAACAGGCGAGAAACCCGGCGCAGGTCAATATACCTGCAAGGAGTGCGGCAAGACGCTCACTCTCGATGACGAGACGGATAAGCTGCCGCCTTGCTCAAATTGCGGAGGAACGGAGTTCAGATGATAAAAACAGCCTTCGGAGAGATTCCGAAGGCTGTTTTCTGTTTAATATCATCGCCTGCTGACAGAATCAGAGACCCTTCGCACTTGAAAGATCAATTCCGTTCTCACCCAGCTTTATTGTGTGATCGAGTCCGACGAACTTGCCGCTCTCCTGCCAGAGAACTTCTTTTACAAAATTATATTTCTCATCGTCCCATGTGGTAAAGTCATCGAGAACCAGTCCTCCCGTGTCTCCTGAGTTTGCGTTGAAGCACCAGAAGGTGTGGTTGAGATGATTATCGCTTATAAGCTTTCTGATGTAGGTCATCCATGTGAGATTTGGTTCTCTCATAAACCCTCCCCACTCTCCTATAAGAAGCGGAGCGGTTCCTGTCTCGTGAATGTAGAACCAGTTGTCCTTCCAGCAGTCTTTCATCAGACTGTCAAAAGTGTATGTACCCTTGAACCAGGGCTGCTGATAGACTGTCGGACCGTAATCATGGGGCGAATAAACAAGCTTGTTCTGATATTTTCCCAAGTCAACCGGATAATCCTTTACACCTCTTAAATTACCTCCCCACCAGTTGAAGTAGTAATCATCATCATCTTTGGATCTATAGTCTCCGTTTTTCTGTATGTCCTTCGGGTATATCTCCGTTCCTTCCACCATTATAAGAACATTAGGGTTCTTCGCAAGTATCTTTGCTGCCGCAACTTCTGCCGTGTTCTTCCAGTTGTTCTTGGCTTTTGAATCGTTCCATACAGCGGCATTGTCTCCTTCATAAGGCTTTCCGTGGGGCTCATTTTTAAGATCAAATGCAATTATTGTGTCATTGTTTTTATACCTGTCGGCGATCCATTCGAGTGCGCTGTAATAATCCGCTTCGCTTACCCTGTCGGTGTACCAGAGATTTATGTTGTGTCCGGACGCGTCGGTATTTGCCGAGTGAATGTCCGGCATTACCTTTATTCCGTTGTCCTCCGCCAGCTTCAGGAAATACTCGAATATCTCCAGGCTGTTCATCGAATTCAGCTCTTCATTGTAAGCGTTGTTGTAATTTGCACGCGGGTATTCTCCTGCAGCCCACTGATTTATAAGTTCAGCCGACATCGGCACTCTGATAAGGTTGAAACCGTGATCGGCAATAGCCTTTACCGAGGGCGCAAGGCGGCTGTTCCAGAGGCCGTCAAAGGTGTTTGTTCCGGTGTTGTATCCGAACCAGTTCACACCCGTAAGCCACACCTGTTTGCCGTTCTTGTCAAGTATCCGGTTACCGTCTGTGTGGAGCCAGTCGTCACCCTGAACGGCGTTCTCGTTTCTTGTCAGAAGTGCATTTACATCGACAGCCGCGTTTCCGCCGTTATTATTGTTGTTATTATTCTGATTGTTGTTCTGCTGATTCTGATCGACATGCCCCTTTGTGAGAGTGCAGCTCTTGCCGTTCAGCATGGCGCTTTTTATGTTTAATGATGATGTGGTTCCTATGTTGCAGCCTATCACCTGCGATCCGCCCGTGGGAATATCCCCGTTGTAATCGGCATTGGTTACAGTCAGCGTGTCACCGCTCACCGTCCATGTCCCGTTCCAGCCCTCTGCACTCTTTAAGTCGTCAACGTCAAGCTCAAGGTTCCAGCCGCTTATGGCACCCGATGTATTGTTCTCTATTTTAAGCTCCAGTGTCGCCATCTGCACACCACTGTTTTCCCAGCTGTTTCCTGCGCTGTAAACCACAGTGTAACTGTCGCTCTTTTGTTCGCTTTCGCTCTCGGAAGAACTCTCCTCTGTCGGCGGAATGTCGGACTCAGGTGTACTTTCTTCCATGCTCGTTGTCACCTCCGGCATGTCAGTATCTCCGTCAACCGGGGAGCCTCCTGCGTTTTCTTCGGGAGTTGTATCTGCTGTAACCTTGCTTTCTTCAGTCGGTACTGCATCTCCGCCTATGGGGAGTCCTGCTGCACTCACCTCGGAAGATATTAAACCGGTCTCATTGATCTCTTCCTGCATAGAATCTGTATCCGAAGTGCTTTCGGCAGATGATATGTTTCCGGTATCATTCGGGAGATTTGCTTCGCTCGTCTTATTCCCGCAGGAGCAGAGAAGTAATGTCAGAGACATAGCGATTGCGGAAAATGCCGGTGATTTTTTATTTCTCATTTTATGATCTCTCCTTTTCAGCCGACTGTACAGCTGTAATGCAGTTCATGGTTTTACCTCACAAATTCTTTTCCATATATCCACAGGTAAAAGGAAAAAAATCAAACTTTTTTGTTCCGATATGAACAAATCCGTTGTCCTCGTACCATTTTCGCAAGACCTTGTTCTCCTCTACAATTCCGATATTGATCTTAACACAGCCTTCTTTTCCTGCGCGTTCATAGGCATCGTTCAGCAAGGCTGCTCCGATGTGATTATGTCTGTACCCGGGAAGAACACACAGATTATTCAGCTCGCACTCACCGTTATCCTGTATCAACAGAGAGTAATATCCGATTATTCTACCGTTATCGAGATAATACGCGAGGATAAGTCTGTGTTCGTTGTATAATTGATAATATAATCTATCTTCCGAGATAGCAAAAGCCGTAAAGCGTGAGGCATTTTCAGCAGTAAATCCAAGTTCATTTGCTACAGTCATAAAGCTGTCTTTTATTACTTTGACACCTTCCGGAATATTTTGTATATCTATCGGTTTTATCATATCAGCTTCTCCAATTCATCAAGCAGCCTGCGCTTCATATCCGCAAGCTGTTTCTCGTTTGGTCTGTTATCATCGGAATACATCTTTTCCATAGGATACCACCAGACGGGACCTCTGCCGTTATTGCCGTAATTTTCGATATCCCCGCTTACCCTCGGGAACAGATGCCAGTGCAGGTGCGCATCACCCATTCCGAGAAGTTCGTAGTTTATCTTTTCCGCACCAAAAGCCTTTGACACAGCCTCGGCAACAATCGTCATTTCTTCAAGGAATTTCGTTCGCTCTGCCGGCTCAAGGTGGAACAGCTCGGTCTTGTCTCCGTGGAGCTTGCAGAGAAACAGTGTATAGCCGTGAAAATGCTGATTATCGCCTATCACCACATATCCTGTTTCAAGCTCTTTGACGAAATAGGGATTTGTTCCGTTTTGTATCATTTTTATTCTGTCGCATATAAGGCACATTTTTTATCACTCCTCAGAATCGCTGACGCTATTTTACAGTCCGGCTTTTTCCTTCAATACCGCAATGGCTTTCTCCAAAGCCGGGTCGCGCCCTTTAATATAATCGGACAAACTATGCTCCACTTTTATATCGGGTGAAAATCCCTTGTTGTAGATATCTTCGCCGTTCTGGGCGATGCACCTCATCGTGCATATACGGAAGGAGCCGCCGCTTTCCAAAGCTGTGAACAGAGGCTGTCCAGAAGAGCCTGCTGTGTTGTTACCGATGAACACCGCTTCTGTATTGGCTTTCATTGCATCAACAAAATCTTCTCCTGCCGAAAAGGTGTACTCGTTCATAAGCACGGCGATCGGTCCGTTCAGCTTTCCGGGAGCGTGGTTTTCAGTCATTTCGGTAACGCTGTCGTAAAAAATATGCCGGCTCATTCTGTATTCCTTGATGCTCTCATCATCGGAATACTTTTCTTCAAGTTCGGAAGGGGATATGTTTTTCAGATCATCTCTGAAAACTCCCCATGCCTTGTAAGTCGGCTGATACGTCTGCATCTTGCCGCTGAAATTCTGAAAATCACCGTCAATGAACATTGCAGCGATCTGGTGACCGTTGAAGCTGTTCCCGCCTGTGTTACCTCTGACGTCAATAATGAAAGCCTTTGCCTTGCTGAGCTCCTCAAAATGCCAATAAACTGTTTCGGGCATGGAATTATCATCAAAGGAAGTGAATTTCAAAACCGCGATGCCGTCATCGGTCATCTCGCATTTATGCGAATCTCCGCTTACTATAAGCTGTCTGCCGGTATCTGCTGTGCCGGGAGTTTCGGCGTACCATCTGATCTTTGCGGCATCTTCTCGTGTGAGCGTAATTTCAAATTCACTGCCGTCTTTTTCAAAGGTAAATAATGCGCTGGTGCCAGCCCTTCCGTACATCAGCTCGGTCATTGCATTTCTCCCGCAGGCGGCTTCGTTGGCATGCCAGATATAGGGATAGCAGTTCTTGATGACATACTCCCCGGCATCGGTGCCGTCTATCTTTTTGAGTACGCTGTAAAGAGGGATCCTGTCTTTATATTCCTCCGAAACGCATATAACCGCAATAACTTTTCCGAACCTGAAAAAATATACAGGAAAAGCCGAAAAGTACTTTGCGTCCTGCCACACACAGTTCGGGAAAGAAACGTCCGTATGCCCGTCGCAAAGCAGGGCTGCAAACCTCCTCAGCTCGCGGTAATACTCATAGACATCTTTTGCTGCCAGAACTCGTGGCAGTGCCTTTTTGTACTCCTCGTCCCACTCGATATCCACCTTGTCCCAGAACGCGAAATTGTATTCTGCTTCTTTCCAGAGCTTTGACAGCTCGTATATTTTAAGCTCATCAGGTATTGTGCTCATCTTTCTGTCCTCATCTGTCAGTTGGCTCCGATATGGAAGCACCGAGCGTATAAGCATCTTCACATTCCGGAATACTATGTATATCCATATCGTCGGTATGAAGCAGAGCAGCCTTGCCGAGATTATGCCACGCAAGCCGTTTCATCATATAATCGAAATGCTCGTAAAGCTGTTCCGGGTGACTTCCGCCTGCTGCGATCAATAATGCGCCGCTTCTGTCCTTGCCGATCAGCTCGCCGCCTTCATACTCTGCCAATGCCCACAGCCTGTCTATCACGTTTTTGAGCAGACCGCTGTAAGACCAGAAGAAAAGCGGAGTTGCAAAAACTGTCACATCTGCATTGCGGAACTCTGCATAGACGATATCCATATCGTCACACTGTACGCAGGGGTGCTCCTTGTCCTTTCCGCCGTTCAGACAGCCGATACAGCTGTGGATATTCAGCTTGCACAGGTCAATTACCCTGACCGTATGACCTGCCGACTCTGCACCCTCGCAGAACGATCTGATCATCGCAGCTGTGAAAGCGCTAGGTCTTGCAGAACCGTTAAGCACGAGAATATGGGACATTGTGATACCTCCTGTCTGGTTGTACTCAAATTATACACAGCCAAAGAGTGTGTCAAGGCGTAACCTTCCAAACCGAAATGTATCAGTCATCAAAATTCCAGAATCCTGTACCGGTCTCCGGATCGGATCTGCGTTTGATCGTTCCGCCCACAGTCGGTCTTAATTCTATCTCTGCTGTGTACAGAACGGTTATCGATTTTATGTGACCGGCTGCAGTATGATGCCCGCCGTCTTTCTTGAATGAAAACATGGCGTGAGCATGAGAGAAATACTCGCCGTTATCGTCCGTAACTATGTTTCCGTTAAGAGAGACGAGTTCCAGCATACCCTCTATTGACTGTGTTTCAAAAGATCCTGTTTCCGGAATGAAGGTCTGTATTTCTGCCTTTTTGCAGCCGCCGATTCCGCTGAATATCGCGGAGCCTATATGCTCATTCCTGCATATTTCAATTATATTTCCGATGACCTCATCGTCACGGTCTAGGCGGATATATACGGTATTATTAAAAATTCTGTAGTCCATTTTATACCTCTGATTTTGCTTGATTTTCTTTATTGTAACACGAAAGAAAGCTGCTGTCAATAGAGATCGTGAACCAGGCACTACAAAGTTTTCAGCGGTTATAAATATTCTTGTTCTTTTTTAAGGCAGCTATGCCTGTGAGTGCCGAGCAGATAGCAGAGATCGTAGGCGCAAATCCAAGCTATATCACGGCTTATCGGAGGACTGAAGGAACATGAATACATAATATAACCCGGAATAAGGTAAGCTTCTTTATATGATCAATAACGCCGGAAAACTCTTCGTTAATTCTGTCGGGAACAAGGTCATAGAACTCGGTTTACGCCTTGCGGTTCCCAAGAAAATACATAAAGTCTGCCGAGCGGAAATCTGACAAATGAAAAACACACTTTCCTGAAGTGGTGAAAGTGTGCTTTACAACAAAATTAAGCTCCTTCGATAAGAGGGATCACATTCTTCTCTATAAAATCCACGCGATCGAATATTCTCGGCTTAAAAGTACCTGTAACACCGACTGAAATACTTTTTTCGGGATCGGCATAGATCACATTGCCGCCGTCACCGATAGCTGCAAATATCGGCTTGTCCTTGTGCGGTCTGTACCACAAATAACAGTATTGCATATTTCCGAACATCTCACCTAATTTCAATTTCGGAGAAGTCATCTTACCGATCCATTCATTTGTGACAATACGCTTATTATGGTAAACACCGCCGTTTATAAGCATATACCCGATCTTCGCCATGTCATATGCAGAAAGTGTCAATCCCCAACCTGCCGTTACAGTACCTTGCGGATCGGAGTACCATTCATTTCTGCGAGGTCTCTTGTTCATCAGAAAATCAAACTGATCTTCTTTGCTGCTGTTACCGTGTATCTTATGTTCGGGAATGCCAAGAGGTGAAAAGAGATACTTGTTTGCAAAGTCGATACATTTCATGCCTGAACAGTTTTCTATGATACCTGAAAGAATCTGAATGCCAAGTGTCGCATACTTGAATTCACCTGTTATTCCCGCTTTTCCGCCGAGCAGGTCAAGTGCTGCTTTTGTCCAGTCCTGAGAAGTGCAGACCTTGGTCCACGGTTCGGAACGGTACTTATACGGAGCAGTCATCGTGAGCAAATGTTCAATGGTAACATCATAAATAGTCTTTTCTCCGCGTTTAACAATGTATTCAGGAAAAAAGTCCAGCACTTTCTGATTAACATTCCCGATTAAACCTTTATCGGCAGCTATTCCTGCAAGCAAAGCCATTATGCCCTTAGTGACCGACATTACATTTACTGCACTGTCGAACTGAAAACCGTGCCAATTGTCGCTGTATATCATCTCGCCGTTTCTGAAAGCACATATCTGGCAGATATTACTCTCGCTGCCGCTGCTTTCTTCTACATACTTATGAAGCTCGTTCTTTGTCATACTATACCTCCGTAAATAAGATCTGTATATTCGATCGAAGTTCCATACAGTATCTATATTGTATCAAATTGAATTTTTAATGTCAACAGTTATTTCAGAATATTTTTAAGGGATAATGCAGATGATTGTATGAAAAGAAAAGTCCGGAGATACGATTGCAGAGCGTTTCCGGGATCGTCCACGCTTTCGTGTGACCTACCCAATAACAGCATATATACAAAATATAGGAACTGGAACGGCATATAATAAAAATATCGAGTTGGTTCTTCCGGAAGATATGTCGGTAGTTGGCGGTGATAATACTATTTCTCTGGGTGATCTGCCTGTTAGCAACAAACAAATACAGGTTTCATGGAAGGTAAAAGTCGATCCAAGTTCTATTGACAAAATAGAAAAGTATGGTATAATAGTAACAGCAGATAACGCCGATACCAAGACTCTTGAAAGAGAAATTGAAATACCGGTAATCGACAATAATGATCTTGTATTAATGCTTGATAACAAATGAGGTATAATGGTTATGATAAAAAAGAAACCGGCTATTGTTATTTTAGCTGCAATGGTTATAGTTGTGATACTATTTTTTGCGTATAGTATTTATGGATACACAGTTGCTGAAGACTATGCTTATGCCGTAAAAGACGCCCTTGTTTATGATGTTACCGATCTTCCTCCTTATTATAGGCTCAATAGCAGATTTCAAAGTGAGATACCGGAAGACTTTTACAACGTTTACACGATAGACGAATTCTTATTGTTATTTAAGAAAATAAACGCCATTGATAGTAAGGCAAATTTATTTCAGAGAATATCAGTTAATTCTACCGACAAAGGAAAAAAAGAACCCTGCGGTACAATAGAAAGTAGTGATGGAACAATATATTTTATTTATCATCATATCGATATCGCTTCTACATTGTTTTTCGAACCTGAAATTGTGGGTTGGACTATTGATATTGAGAAAGTTGATACTTCGTTTCAGGAATAAAATCTAATACATTGTGTATCTGCATATCTGCCGTAATTGTTGACAGGATCGCCAACGTTTAAAGAAATCTCTATATACTTATAATTATACAGGCAAATGAAAAACAACAAAACGGAATTTGTGGTGATAAATATGAATGTACGTTTAATGACAATCAATGATTATGAAAAAGTATATGAACTATGGCTGTCCTGTGCGGGTATGGGATTAAATAATCTTGATGATTCAAAAGAGGGGATCGAGAGATTTCTGAATAGAAATCCCGAAACCTGTTTTGTTGCTGAAACAGAACAAAGAATAATCGGCGTAATTATTGCGGGAAATGACGGAAGAAGAGGATATATCTATCATACAGCAGTTGAGCCTGATCATAGGCATCAAGGAATTGCTACAGAACTTGTAAATAAAGCTATGGAGGCACTAAAAGCATTAGGAATCAACAAGACAGCCCTGGTCGTATTTTCAAATAATACAGATGGAAACATTTTCTGGGAGAAAAATGGTTTTACTTCAAGACAAGATTTGATTTATCGAAACAAAACAATCACCGAAATGATCAGAAAAGACACATAATTCCTGGCTTATCTATGTAAACAGCCGTGTACGGAAAACCCGCACACGGCTGATTATTTAATGTCTGCTCATCAACCGCGAAAAGGCTTCATAGCGTGGCTTGAAGGCTTTTCACGGTTGCAAAAGTGCAAGGAAAATCCCGAAATAAACAAATTTTCCTTGCACTTTTGTTCGTCCGAAGGACGAAATGAGCTTGACATCAAGGAATGTGTCCGCCTTAAAAAGACGCTTATGACACGACGTCATACAGAAGATTTCCAAATGCGTGCATGGACGCACGCATTAAAGAAATCTTCGAGAAAGCGTATTTTTAAGGCTTTCCGAAGTCCGCTTTGCGGATTTCGGAACAACAACTGCCAAAAGGCAGTTGTTGAGGACACATTATTTATAATAGCGATAGCAGCTTTTTGCGCTGTATGCACAAAATTGGGCAGTCAGTTCCATATTCTTTGCTGCATTTTACTGGTATTTTGCTTGCGCTTGCCGGAGCACTTGAATATGAAAGTTATAATGGATAATAAAAATAGTCTGACGAACAATTATATCAACACTGATAATCTTCTTTTATGATAAATTTTATCACCCTGAACACCTGCTCCGCCGTGTCGGAAAGATTTTCCGCAGCGTTCTCAGTATTCATCGCGTCCTCAAGGCTGCATACAGTCCGGAGTATAGGAAAATAAGCGTCAATGCCGCACTCATTAAGGGTCGCGGCATCTTTTGTTACACTCCCGGCAAAGGCTATGACAGGCTTTCCGTGCTTTTTTGCAAGTTTCGCAACACCCACGGGTGCCTTGCCCATAGCAGTCTGTGCATCGAGCCTGCCCTCTCCTGTGATGACGATATCGGCGTTTCTGATGTCTTCTTCGAGGTTTGTCGCCTGCAATACCAGCTCCACACCCGGCAGCAAAGAAGCATTTGTGTAAGAGCGGAATGCAAAGCCAAGACCGCCTGCCGCACCCGCTCCCGGGTAGTCCGGGTCAGCGTCCGGACATATCGTTTTTGTAAGTTTTGCAAAGTTTGCGAGCCACTTGTCCATTACTGAAAGACTTTCCGGAGATGCTCCTTTCTGCGGCGCGAATACGGCACTGCAACCATTCTCACCACACAGGGGATTGGTTACATCACAGGCGATACTGAACCTGCACTCCGACAGCTCCGGCAGTACATTATCATTGGTAATGCGGACAAGCCCGGAAAGTCCTTCCGCGCCGTTGGGTATCTGCTCTCCGCGCTCGTCGAGCAATCCAAACCCGAGAGCTTGAAGCATACCTGCACCGCCGTCGTTCGTGGCACTCCCGCCGATACCGATTATGAAGTTGCGGCAGCCGTGAGAAATAGCGTCTCTCATCATCTCGCCAACGCCGAAAGTTGTTGTCTTCATCGGGTCACGTTTATCCGGCGGAACGAGTGTCAGTCCCGCAGCCGCCGATATCTCCATTGCAGCCGTGTTACTCGCATTGATAATGCCATATCTCGCTTTCGCAGGCTTGCCGCAGGGGTCAGTCACTTCAACAGAACGAAACTCTCCACCCATTCCGGACACGAGCGCATCAACAGTTCCCTCACCGCCGTCCGCAAGAGGTCTGACTGTAATATCGGCATCGGGATATACACTCTTTATTCCCTCAACTGCGGCATTGCCTGCCTGCAAAGAGGTGAGACTGCCTTTGAATGAATCTATTGCAATTACTATGTTCATATCATAACTCTCCGTTTACGCCGAAATACATCTCATGTATATTTCTCTGACTGCTTTTTTGAATATTATTATAACACGATTTGGCAGTCACTTCAAGAGAAAAAAGCACCCTACAAGGCTGTTGTGAAAAACATTGACAGAAAAAACAGCTGTTTCCGTGTAAAAACTCCAAAAGCTGTTTGGGGAAACGGCAATAACGTTTCCGGAACAGCTTCGTGATATCACAATACGGAAAGGAGATAGGGTATAGCGTCCTTGTTTGGTATTACCACGGGGCGGAGAAGATTATCCATTATCTGCGGCGCGTAAGCTTTTGCGGAGGTGATCCTCGCACCGCAGAGAAGAACCGTATTGAAAGCAAACAGCAGACCTATCTTTCCGAAATACTCCTTCAAAGCATCGGGGTCGGTGATACCGGTATATTTTACGAAGAACAGCTGACCGATCTGTTCAACCATATCCACCGACATGCCCTGGCTCTTTTCGGTGACATCGGGCTGAGTACGCGCTCCGGCTATCATATCGCGATAGATAGCGGCAAGGTTAGTATCAATTCTTCCTTCAAGAAATACTGTAAGTTTGTTGTTTTCCGTAATAATTTTCATGGATTGTTCTCCTTGTCAGTATGTAATTACGGCATTAGTCTGCTTGTTTAATTATATCATAAAATCGTGCATTTGTCTACTCTATTATATGAGTTTGACTGTAAATTTTTTCGTTTACGCCCGATTTAACGTCGTTTCTGCTAATCGTTGGTAGAAAATATAAGTGTGAATGCCACTTTTTTTCTACCATTTTTTCTACCAAAATCACACGTTTTTTGATTTCTTTTTCTTGATTCCAATTTCGTTGATTATATTTTATAATGTTGACATCTGCGATTCTCCCGTACCTTCGGGACTATCGCTTTTCTTTTTTCTACCACCGGTCTTTTTGGGCGGTGTTTTACTTGCTGCCTTTGACGTTGACTTTCTTCTTGTGGCCTTTTTCTTTTCGGCAGGCTTTTCAACTTCAGGTTTATCCTCTGACTTACCGCCGAGAACCCTTGCGATCGTTTCAGCCGAATTGACCTTTGCATCTTCCATGAATGTCCATACAGGTTTTATCTCTATTTACAGGAATAGCATTATAACTAATTGCTTTGTTATCAATCAAAATGATAATATCTCCCAAAGGTGTTGATAACATATCAATCACTCTCCG
>Ga0256405_10001627_pt1 | contig 59569 bp, 47 predicted proteins | sample RumenRJG_02DNA_FD_189096 | JGI IMG/M metagenome (GOLD analysis project Ga0256405, IMG submission 189096) | Bovine rumen microbial communities from Lethbridge, Alberta, Canada - RJG_02 | ecosystem: Host-associated > Mammals > Digestive system > Stomach > Rumen | place: Canada: Alberta... | reverse complement strand
GATTATTATTCCTAATAGTGTGTTGAACATTAACGGTGAAGCGTTCAAGGGTTGTTCCAGTCTCGCATCTGTTATTATTCCTAATAATGTGACAAACATAGGTAATTCTGCTTTCTCTGAATGTATTAGCTTAACTTCAATTATTATTCCTGAGAATGTAGTAAGCATAGGCGAAAAGGCGTTCTCCGCTTGCTCAGGTTTAATATCTATTACTCTTCCCAAGAGTATAGCGAGTGTTGGTAAAGAAATCCTCAATGGTTGCTCTAACCTTATGTCTGTAACATGTAAAGCTGCGAATATCCCAATTACCGGAGAAAACGCATTTTATGAAGTACCACAACGTCAGGCTACGCTATACGTGCCTGAGGGCTCTATAGATGCTTATAAAGAAGCAGAACAATGGAATAAATTCCGTACTATTTTGCCCATTTCGGGAAGCGATCCTGAAATTCCTCAATGTGCAAAGCCAACGATTAAGTATAATAATGGGAAGCTTTCGTTTGAAAGTGAAACAGAAGGCGTAGACTTTGTTAGCGAAATCATGGATTCTGATGTAAAGAAGCATAATGGTGCAGAGATAGACTTAACTGTTACCTATAATTTGACTGTATATGCCACTAAAGCCGGATACGATAATTCAGAAGTCGCTACAGCGACATTGTGCTGGATAGACGCCAGTCCTGAGGGTGAAGGCTTTGTCAACGGTGTTGCAGAACTGGAGGCTCGTCCTGTGATTCTGCAAACACGCGGAAACATCATAGATATTACCGGAGTAAAAGACGGTGAAGAAATTAAGGTTTATGGAGTGGGAGGACAACTTGCTGGTTCTGCCAAGGCGTCAGACGAGAGTGTAAGCGTTTCCACGACCTTAAATGGCGGCTCCATCGCCATCGTAAAGATTGGAGAAAAGTCCGTCAAGATTGTGATGAAGTAGAGACGCAAATCTTTTTCGCAAATAATCGAGCGCCTGCAGAAAAAAAATCTGCGGGCGCTTTTCTTTATGCTGCGCTTTCCCGGGATGAGGCTCCTGCGCCGCCAGCCCGAAGCGGGCAGGCAGTTTACTTCGGGCGGATGGGGAGTTTACTTCGGGCGGGTCGCCGTTTTACTTCGGGCGGGAGGCTCCGGAGCGGAGCGTCGTGTGGCGTTCGGAAGGCAGAAAGGCGGAAAGTAACTTATGGACAGGAACGGATACGGCATCCGCTCACGGACAGCACATCTTCAGCAGGAAGGAGACAACACGGAGCGAGGGGAGTAGGAAGGAATAACATAATACCTTTATATAATTATTATAATAACATCTTATATTAATATTATCTATTAAAAGTGTTAATTTGAGTCTTAAAAACATTCCTGTCCACAAGTTACTTTCCGCTTTTCCTACTTTTTCACCGTCCAGATTTGCTTTGTAAGAATATTTTTTGTACATTTGCGGGCAAAGAATTAAGAATCTGCTTATGGATAAGTATGCCATTTATTCGTATGAGTTGTCTAAATCCGTAGCATTAGACGTAACCATCCCTAACTCGGGTGAAACTGATGTGAGTGAGTCGGATTTTTATAAATGTTTTGAAAGACTTTTTGACGAACAACGTGGAGCGAAGGTTAACATCCAGCATGTCAACGATACTAACACTTCCTCCACCAAGTACCCGTGTCAGGTGATGTATCACAAAGAAAATGTGACTATCCTGAGATTGGAGCGTGAGAAGAATGTTTCCGTTTGGGAGAAGACGGAGACCGGTGCGCCGGTGGCCAACATCAACAAGAAGAAAAAACCGTCCACCCCTTTCTGCTACATTATTATAGACAACCGTACCGACAGCAGGATAATTGCCATACAAATAAACAAGGAAGCATGGAGAGACACTAATCAGGTGAGAGATTTGCTACAGGAAAGTTTCAATGATTTGCTTCATATTGCCGGCTTTAAAATCAGTGTGGCCATAAAGACCATGATGCAGCCCACGAAGTTTTGGGACTATGTCAACTGGAGAAGGAAGATGGATAATGTGGATATAAAGAGCCTGACCTTTTCCTTCTACAACCACAAGCGACGCCCGGACTTCGACATCAAGTCGGCGCTCTCGTCAAGATGGAGCCACTACGATGCTTTTATGCAAATGATTGACAAATGGGGTGGTGACGATGGAGAGATAACGCTGAATGCGGCAAAGGGCAGCTCGTTGTTGAGACGCCGGAGCGCTGACGTCAAGCATTTGGTGGAACTTTGCGTCAGCAGTGACTACGGCCTGCGCATCACCTTCACGGACAATATCTCCTACAACTGTAATCAGAATATGAGGGCGGAGTATCCACTGGACAACAAACTTAACATCGATCAGGTCTATAAGGATTTTGGAGACCTGTTTGGCAACAAGGCATTGTTGGTGTGGTTGAATAATGTAAATGAATTCTGTAAATCTTATGAGAACGCCGAAGAAATTAACCCCAAGCCAGGCAGAGAGAATAAAAGAAAAGTTTCCTGAGCATCCGCTTTATCAGGCGTGTCAAGCGGCGTTTCGGCACTTCATGGCGGAGATGCATTCTTTTGACTTCACGTCGGAAGACTTGTTCGTTGCTGCGGCTTACGTCATTGACGATATCGCAGAAGAGCCGCTGGATGCTCCTGACTATATAGACGGACTTTGGGATGATTTGAAAATTGAATTGAAGAGGCTATCCAAGAGCGCACCGCCACAGGAGGACCTCAACACCGTGTGCAGCGTACTGCTCTGTGTCGTGGCGGCGACTTTCCGGCTCCAGTGGAATGAGCACTATAACGAAACTATTGTCGGAAGACTGCACGATGTCATCCGCATGAACGGCACTCCAGTCTACGAAAAAGATTTGGACGATACGATAAATCGTATATGTGAGCATGCAGACGCATTGGACAAGTGGATAAATGATTATACCTCGTATAGCATCGATTGGTTGTCGCAGACCATCGACGCTGTCATAGTGAGTTGCGGCAAGGTGATTCCGCTCAACGACGAGAAAACATTCGTGGAGTCCCCGGCTACATTCCGGAAGTGCGGAACGCTGGTGGATGCGAATCTTACTTTACTATATCAACAGCTGCAAAAAAAGAAGTGGATAGCACAGGACACAACGCCAGATGAATTTATTGATTTGTTTTCGGGGAGGTCATCTTATGTGAAAATCTACTGGATGAGATCAGCCGGGGCGTTGAGAGACCTGTTCAAGTCGATAATTGACGAGGGGTTGATTGTCTGCCCAGATGGAATCGGTTACCAGAGAATCTTATCTTCCCACTTCGTTACTCCCGATGGGAAGCATATATTAAACCTTAACAAAACGTATAAAGGGAAAAAGATTGCTGTAGAGATTGCGGAGTTGATGAAGCTGTTGAAAACTGTGGTTTCCGGTAAAGACGTAGAGGATGTCTAGGCAATAGTCTCGGCAAGAGAATGTTTTTTTTGTAAAAAGATAGTTTGCGTAACAGGCTTGTTTGGAGCCTGTTATTTTTTTGTTTCTTCTTGGCGTAGCCTTATGCCGAGATTTTGGCCGAGATTTTGGCCGAGATTTTGATGGTTCAACAGCGAAGGGTGGGTGTAGCTGTCTCTAATGCGCTCACCTATTTTATGAAAAAAATAAATTTGAAAAGTCCCCGCACGGTTCGGGGCACGGCCACCATCCACGAGGATGACCGCATCGAGTTCAAGCCCTACGCAGAGGGCGAACCCGCACAGAGAAACGTCCGCTCCACCAAGGGCGGCAAAGTGTTCACCACGACATCGGAGAAGAAGCCCCTGATGGTGGCCCATCTCAGTTGTCCCGCAGACGCCACAGACCCGTGGCAGGAGTATCAGGCATGTCTGGCCAAGTTGGGCATCTGCCCGCAACAGGCACAAAGCATGCCCGGGAGTCAGCGCGTGGTGAACGAAGGAGGCATGGAGGTTTTTCTCGACGCCAAGGGCGAACGCCTGGTGTATCAGGGATGCATCGACCTGCGCAAGAGCAGCAACTGGCAGAGCGACGTGATGCGTCAGTTGCAGGTGATCGTGCGGACGCTGCCCGTAGAGGAGAACTTCAAAAAAGTAATGAACAAAATTAAGAAAGGAGGCAACAAATGATTGTACCTATTATTAAACGCTGTTATCAGAAGAACATCGACAAGGCCACGGAGGAGCTGCTGGCTGACTGTCTGAAGAACATCACCGAGAGCCCCGAGGTGAATCTGGCCGTGGAGCACTACCGCGAGTTGAAGCACCGCATGGCCGAGGCCGAAACAGCCGAGGCGAGAGAAAAGCTGGTGGAAGAAATTGCCGCCACGCCGGAGTTCCAGAGCTGGCTCAGGGGTGAGCTCGCCAAGGACAGCCGCCGCAGCAAGAAGCGCATCCCCGAAGACAGGGACAAGCGTGTGAGCCTCTACATCGCTTCGCTCAAGAGCGGACTGCCCGCCGTCATCCCGACAGCTGTCTTCACTGAGAGCAAAGACAGATGGGGGCGCACGGGACTGTGGCGCGTGCAGTCCAACGGCTATCTGACCGGACTCGCCGTGCTCGACCTGGACCATGTGAAAGACGCCGGGGCCAAGGTGGACGAATGGCTGCAGCGGAAGGACTTCGGAGAGCTGGGCATCCTCTGGATATTCATCACCGCGAGCGGAGAAGGCGTCAAGGTGGTGTTCAAGGCCAGGGAAGAGTGGGGCAACCTTATTGACAACGCCTACCAGATGGCCGAGATGCTGGGTGTGCTGGACTACGCCGACGGCGCATGCAAGAACAGCGATCACTGCCACTTCGTGCCCCGGAGCAGCGACATCCGCTACATCGATTGGGAGGGGCTCTTCGGCTACGAGAACCCCGCCTACGAGCAGCGCTACGGCAAAGCCTACCGCGAGGGCAACTCCGAGCCCACTCAGCCCCGATGGCAGGAGCTGGAGCGGCAGCGCAAAGCGGCCCGTGAGAAGGGCGTCGTTCCGCAGGAGATGCCTGCCGCTGCTGCCACCGCACCGCAGACGCTGAGCGTGCGCGAGAAAGCCATCGTCGATGCGCTCAACGTACACTACGGCATGCGTCTGGCCGAAGGACGCCGTCACGAGACCTTCCTGGGCGAGACGGCCCCGTGGCTCCTGTTGCTCTGCGACAACAACGCGGACAAGGCGCTCGCGATGGCGCGCCGGCTGAACTATGTCATCAACTGGACAGATCAGGCACCGGGCGAGCTGGAGAGTTGCATCGCCACCGTGAGTAAGAAACCCCTGCTGACGCGCAGACCCAAGGCGCTGGACGATTTGCTGCGCAAGGCCGGAGTGGACGGCGAGGTGGCGGAGCTCGACGAGGAGGCCGGAAAAGACGACCTGCCCTTCGACGAGTGGATAGAGAAGATAGGGAGCCTCTTCGATGTGTATCCCTGTCTGCGCGAGGTGTGTGAGCCGCACCCCAAGCGTCTGTGGCCCTTCCTGTTCTTCGCCTCGGGCGCCCTGTTGGGTACGTGCATGACGGCCACGTGGTATTACTTCTACGACCGCCCGGAGAAGCGCCGCCGCCTGAACTACAACGTGCTGGGCATCGGCGACCCGGCCAGCGGCAAGGGTGCGCTGGAGCGCATCGCCGGTCTGCTGACCGAGCCCATTGAGCGTGCCGACGAGCTGGCCAACGAAGCCATCAACACATGGAAGGAAGAGCAGCGCTCCAAGGGCGCCAATAAGGACAAGACGCAGAAGCCGAAAGGCGTGGTGCGTCTGCACGGAGCACGCACCTCGAATAACGTCTTCATCAACGACATGATCAACGCATGGACGGAAGTGGACGGCGAGCGCATCCAGCAGCACATGCTCACCGTGGACACCGAGGCCATCAACAGCGTCAAGATGCAGAAGGGCGGCTCGTGGATTGACAAGCAGGTGATGGAGATCAAAGCCTTCTCCAACGAAAAGGATTCGCAGCAGTACGCCAACCTGGACTCCGTGTCGGGCTTCTTCAACGTCTATTGGAACCTGGTGCGCACCTGCACGCCGCCCGCCCTGAAGATGCTGTGCAACGACCGTAACTTCGGCACCGGCTATCCCACGCGTCTCTCCGTCATCCCTGTGCCCGGAACGGGCTTCCAGATGATAGAGTTGCGGCGGCGCAGTCCGGAGACGGAGGAGTCGGACGCCAAACTGCTGGATTGGGCCTACAAGGCCGACAAACGTCACGGTGAGCTGCCTCTGTGGCCCCTCGTGGAGCATTGCTGGCATTGGACCGACAGACACATGGAGATAGCAGCCTTCAACGAAGACAAAGCCGACGAGCTGCTGCTGAAGCGCGTGGCGCAGTGCAGCCTCTGCATCGCAGCGCCCTTTGTGGACATGCGTCACTGGGACGAGCGCGAAGCCAGCGAAGAGGGTAGCTACGAAGTTGATGACACGGACAAGGGACTTATGGACCTGGTGCTGGACATCCAGTATCGCACGCAGCACCACTTCTTCGGCGAGCTGGCCCGCAACTACTTCAACGAGCAGCTCAACGACGCCACACGCTTCCGCCGCCGCACCTCGCGCTACGAACAGTGCTTCCTGCAGCTGCCCGACATCTTCACCACAGATCTGTTTGCCAAGACGTATGGCTTCGCCAACAACCACTCCGCCAACAAAGCCATTCAGCGCATGCTTGACGACAAAGTCATTGAACGCACCAAAAGAGGCGAGTACAGGAAGCGAGTCACCAGTATCAGCTAAGGCGGAAAGGAGGAAAGTAACTTGTGGACAGGAATCCTAAGTGACTGATATAAATATGGATAGAAACGGGGGCATTTGACGCGTGCATTTGCCTCCGTTTCTGTGCGAAAAAAAGTACAAAATAAATTAAAATAAACGGGTAAAACATTTGTTTATATCGGAAATTTTTCGTATCTTTGCAACGTATTTGAAAGGCCTCAAAATACTGCGGGAAAGCGACCTCCCGATGCAGCAGGTCGCACAGTTAGTATCTTTCTTCGAAACTTTAAAAACACATTATTATGTCTGTAGAAAAGATTGCTATGGGGATTAATCTCCGAAAGAACAAAAACGAGAAGAGTCCGGCCTACGGAAAGTATTACCCCGAGGTGGACCAGAAGAAGACGCTCAGCCTTCGTGGTTTTGCTGAGCACATGGTGAATCACGGCAGCTTCTACAACCGAAGCATTGTAGAGGGTGTGCTCCAGCAGATCTGCGATTGTCTGCCCGAGCTCGTGGCTCAGGGCGTGCCCGTGCAGCTGGGTAGCCTCGGCACCTTCTATCCCACGGCCGAAGTGGCCAAAGACGGTGCTGTAGCCAGCATTGCTGAGATGGACGGTCTGAACCCCAACGACATCGTTAAGGCGATTCACATCCGTTTCCTGCCTGATGCCACGAAGCTCGACAACCTCTGTGGTCCGTCCTTCAAGAACGCCTGCAGCCTGGAGCTGCGCAACATTGTCGACACCCAGGAGGTCACCATCGACGGCAAGGTCAAGAAGGTGCAGACCCTCAAGCCCGTGGCTACGGCAGTGGCAGAGTGGCGCTCCGGTCAGACCACAAGCGACCCTGACGGCGGAAACGGCGGCACCACGGACGGCGGATCTACGGAATCAGGGAATCACGGAAACACGGAGAATCCCAGCGCAGGCGGTAGCTTCACCATCCAGGCTAGCGTGAGCTCTGACGGTGGCGGCACGGTCTCCATCAAGAAGAACGGCGCCATCGTTGAGGGTGGCTCTGTGCAGGCTTCTGCCAGTGACACGGTGGTCATCGAGGCCGTGCCCGAGAGCGACAACTTCCAGTTCATGAGCTGGAGCGACGGCAGCAGCCAGAACCCCCGCACCATTCAGCCCAGCGCTGACATGAACCTCGAGGCCTCGTTCATGGATCTGAGTAAGATTTGAGGTTTGAGGTTTGAGATGTAAGATTTCGATGAAACGGAGACTTGCTTTTCTATCCTGGGGCGCGGCAGTCCTTTTCGGGGCTGCCGCCCTCTTCCTTCCTCCGCAAGGAGAGATTGACCACACCGTGCTGCTGCTCTGCGCGCAGTTTCTGCTCTTCGCCGCCACGCTGCTGGGCGTGGAAGGATACTACGAGAAGATGCGTGACCTCATCAAGAATTGAGGTTTGAGGTTTGAGATTTGAGATTTGAGGTTTCTATGAAACGGAACAGACATTCTCAGGAAAATATGCTGTGTTCGTTCACTTTGTTCACTTCTTCGGCTGACACAATGCCGTCTGCTTGAAAACAAGCTTTCAGACATCCGGCCTCATGTCATCCGACGACCCTAATGGTCGACCACAGCATTGGAAAATAGCTCAAGCTTTGCTTTCGCTTAAAATTGCTTCAAACGAGCGTTTTCAGCATAAAATGGTTATGCTATCCGAGACGAGAACACATGCCGACAGATTATTTATTTTATGCGACGTCAAAGACGGAGCAATTTTATGTGGAGGCGAAGCTGGAACAATTTTCGAGATGGGGCGCTCCAAGGGAGCAACGGGATGAAGTGACGGCAGACATCGGAAAGCTTGTTTTCCAGGGTCTGCAGACACTACAGACCGAGAGGACAATAGTCCGAGAGCCCCAGCTATTTTCTTGGAATGGCAGCAAACAAGGCATCCGTGTAAATCCGAGTAATCCGTGGTTTAATGAATTGTCAATTATCAATTATCAATTATCAATTAGAGAAATGAAACTCAGCGAACACTTTACTTTGGAAGAGATGCTTCACAGCGACACCGCTGAGAAGAAGCATATAGAGAACAGAATAAATGCAACCGAAGTAAATAATTTAGTCAGGCTCTGCCAGAAGGTCTTGGAACCTCTGCGCGAACATTTTGGCGTACCGATTAAAATCAACTCCGGCTTCCGCTGTCAAGCCCTCAACAAGGCCGTTGGCGGTGCACAGAACAGCTATCACACGAAAGGTAGGGCAGTGGACATCCCGATGCACCCCGGCTGGCTCGCGTACATCCGCGACCATCTGCCGCACACGGAGCTCATCAATGAAGGGACGTGGATTCATGTTGCGTTATGACCCTGAAAGGGCGACTGGGGTCTTTAGAGCAGCCAGTGAATGTGGCTGCGGCCCCACCAAGGGGAGCGAGTCCCCACTCGCGACGGAGGACAAATAACACAGGATAGGGGCTTGCCCCTATCGATGGGACCCATATCATCCATCATTATTAGCCCCTTACAGGGGCGTTGGGGAATAGTGGTGATCCATTTACACAGGGCCAAGGCCCTGCGCTAGGTTATTTAGCTCTTTCAGAGCTGAATCCTGAAACCTGAAACCTGAAACTAGAAAGAGGCCGTCGGAATAATTCCGGCGGCTTTTTTATTTCTTCTCCGGCGTCGGGACGAAGCCCAGGGCGGCGACGAGGCAGCTCATCACCGGGCTGATGAGGTTGAAGAAGCAGAAGGGCAGATAGACCACCGTGGGGATGCCCAGCACCGTGCTCTGCGTCATGCCGCAGGCCGTCCAGGGAATCAGGACCGACGTCACCGTGGAAGAGTCCTCCGTGGAGCGGCTCAGGAGCTCCGGACGGTAGCCCCGACGCTCATACTCCGTGCGGAAGATGGAGGCGTTCATGATGATGGAGAGGAACTGGTCGCCCATCACCATGTTGAAAAGCACACCCGAGGCCACCGTGCCCGTCACCAGAGAGACGGTGCCGCGAATGGCCCGCAGCATCACGTTGGTGATGCTCTGCAGCATGCCGCTCACCACCATGCAGGCGCCGAAACACAGAGCGCAGATGATGAGCCACACGGTGCCCATCATGCCCGCCATGCCGCGCGTGCCCACAAGGGCGTTGACGGCCTCCACGCCGGTGTCCACCTGGGTGGAGGTGTAGCAGGTCTTCATGATGCCCGTCAGCAGAGCCGGCAGGGTGACCTCATTGCCCCCGCCGATGCCGCTCACCACCTCGGGCTGCAGCGCCACGGCGCACACGCAGGCCGCCAGCGACGAGAGCACCAGCGTGACGAGCGAAGGCACCTTGCGCCAGATGAGCAGGCCGGTGAAGACCGGCACGAGCATCGTCCACAGCGAGATGTTGAAGGCAGAGTCCAAACCGTCGACATACTGCGAGATCTCCGCCGTCTGGCCGTCGAAGCGCAGCCCCAGCACCAGGTAGAGCAGCAGGGAGATGGTGATGCTCGGCACGGTGGTGTACATCATGTAGCGGATGTGGGAGAAGAGGTCGGCATGGGCCATCGAGGAGGCCAGGACGGTGGTGTCGGACATGGGCGACATCTTGTCGCCGAAATAGGCGCCCGAGATGATGGCGCCGGCACACAGGGCGGGCGGGATGCCCAAAGCGCCCGAGATGCCCATGAGGGCGATGCCGATGGTGGCGATGGTGGTCCACGAAGTGCCGGTCATCACCGAGACAATCGACGAGATGATGCAGGCGCAGGGCAGGAAGAACATGGGCGACATGAGCTGCACGCCGTAGTAGATGAGCGTCGGCACCACGCCGCTGATCATCCACGTGCTCGACATCACGCCGATCATCAGCAGGATGAGCACCGAGACGGCGGCGTCGCCCACGGCGCCCTGGATGGTCATCTCGAAGGTGTCCCACTTCATCTTGCCCACCACCATCGACAGGCCCACGCACACCGTCGTGGCGATGACCATAGCCAGCTGGCTGGCGCCGCTGAGGGCGTCGTCGGGCAGATAGAAGAGGATGAGGGCGATGAGCGTCACCAGAGTGACGAGGGGAATAATGGCCACCAGAGGGTGGGGCAGATGATCGGGAAGGTCTTGTTCAACAGGTCTTATCATAGTATCTGTGCATTTTTTCTTCAGCGGCGGCGCAGCAGCAGGAAAAGCCCCAGGCCGACGAAGACCGCCAGGAAGGCCGACATCTCGGCCGCATGGTGGAGCGGATCAACCCAGATTTCTTTCAAAAATCCGTTGCGTCCCATGATTTCAACAAAAGTCCAGAAGACAATCACTGTGGCCAGCGAGAAGCGTATGTTGCGTCCCCAGGCGGTGACGGTGAGCTGCTTGCGCAGCATGAAGAAGCTGCCTGCCAGCGCTGCGGCGGCAACGGCCAGCGTGAGGGGATGGGAGGGCCCCACGAAGGCGGGGTCGTAGAGGAACATGAGCAGGAGATAGTCGCCCCACATCATCACGTTCCACTCCATGAAGACCACGATGTTGGCATGGTGGGCCATCGGGCGCAGTTCGACGCGCTCCTCGAGGCCCGTGTGGCGCTGGACCCAGCGCATGAAGTTGCAGCCCGTGCGCGTGGTGAAGAGATAGAGCGTCATCACCATCGTCCACAGGCCGAAGGTGGCCGGCATGATGAGATACTCGGGTCTGGAGCCGCGCAGCATCTTGAGTTCCGCCCGGGAGAATTGCTCCAGAGGCTGTCCGTTGATGAGAAACTCGCTGCGGGTCAGCAGGCCGTCGCGATAGACCGAGAGCGTCTCCACGGTGCCGGAGCCCAGGAGGTCGCAATGCGTGCCGAAGCGCTGGGCGAAATAGGCGAAGAGAAACTCCACCCAGCCCGTCCAGAAGAGCATCGCACCCGTGATGCCCCAGAGCGTCTGGCGCGTGTCGCCCCGCTGGAAGGTGCCCGCCAGCGTGATGAGGAGGCCTGCAAAGCCCATCGCGAAGGCGGCGGTGTGCAGCGCCCCGGGGCTGAGGAAATGCTCCATGAGAATCATCAGCGCGTGGCCCAGAGGCATGAGCAGCAGGACGAGGATGAAGGAGGCTAACGTCTTGAACATAAGCGTTCGATGTCGAGCGAGAGCCCGATGAGGAAGTTGGTGCCGGTGGTGAGCGGCGCGTTGTAGTAATAGCAGTCGGGGCGGTAGTTGAAGAGGTTGTCCACCGTGGCCGTCAGCGTGGCGCCCTCGTGGAAGCGCACGCCGGCCTGCAGCCGCCACAGCGAGTAGCCCGGATAGTGCACGGAGCGCGTGCCCCGGGAGGGGTCGGCCAGATCAACGAACTCCGTGTTGTCCACCGCCGAGAGGGCGCGGCCCGAGAGACCGACATTGAGCGCCCAGAGCGACGAGAGTTTGCGCTCCCAGTCCAGGCGCGCCGTGAGCGAATGGGGCCGGATGGGCGTGTAGGCGTTGGCCGTCTCGCCCGAGACGTCCTCGTGGCAGAAGGCGTAGTCAAGCTTGAGGCCCAGGCCGCAAGTCCAGCGGGTGGAGACGGAGGCCTCGGCGCCGTAGACGTTCTGGTCGCCCAGATTGAGATATGTGAGGTAGAGCTGGCGCTCGTCACCCGGTTTGTGGTAAGGAATGCCGGTGGCGATGCGGTCGAAGACGCGGGCGTAACGGCCCGAGAGGGTGAAGACCCAGCGCTCCACCGTCACCTCGCCCGAGAGCTGCACGCTGTGCGACGTCTCGGGAAGGAGGTCGGGATTGCCCTCCACTATCCAGATGCCCGCCATGTCGAAGTCGTGGTAGCGCTCCTTGAGCGAGGGGGCCCGGAAGCCCATGCCGTAGGAGGCGCGCAGCGTCCAGCGGTCGGCCGGACGGTAGCAGGCGGAGAGTTTGGGGGTGAGGCGCGAGAGGCTGCGCTCGGAGAGCCAGTCGTAGCGCAGGGCGCCGACGAGCTCCCAACGGGAGGAGATGCGCCAGTCGTACTGGCCGTAGAGGTCGAAGCTCTGCTGACGGGCGGGCGTCTCGATGTTGTTGCTCATCAGGTAGTCGTAGAGATAGTCCGCCCCGAGGGTGAGCATGTCGCTGCGGCGGAAGCGGTGGGAGTAGAGCAGGCGTGCCGAGTTGCGCACGTTGCTGTATTGCCGCACATTGAGGCCCGCAAGGCTCTGCCAGCGCGACTTGTCGTACTGGTCGAAGGACCAGGAGGCCTCCAGGCGGTCGCGCTCGCTGACGGTCCACTCGCCGCGCAGGCCCGCCGTGTAGTCGTAGTAGCGCTCCGGCATGTCGGCGGCGCGATCCACCGTGCGGCGGAAGAAGCCCAGGCGGCCTCCGAGGCGCAGGCGCTCCGTCGGGTCGAGCTGCATGCGGTAGCCCGCCTGCCAGGTGTCGTCGCCGAAGACGTGGGAGAAGGTGCGCGCGTCGGCGGCGCCTTCGGCATTGTGGACGTCGTAGCCGTCGGAAGAGGTGCGCGAGAAGGTCAGCGTGTGGGCGTAGAGGCCCTGACGCAGGCTGTGGCGCAGATTGTAGCGCTGCTGGTTGTGGTGGGCGTAACGGCCGTCGGCGTGGAGCGTCCAAGGCACGGTGTCCTGACGCGTGATGATGTTGATGACGCCGCCTGCGGCGCTGCTGCCGTAGAGCGCAGAGGTGGCGCCCTGCACGATCTCCACACGCTCCACATCGTTCATCGAGAGGCGCGTGAAGTCGATGTTGTCCAGGGTCTCGCCCGCCAGAGGTTCGCCGTCCACCAGGAAGAGGATGCCCAAGCCGGAGAAGCCGGAGAGGTTCATCGTGACCTGCTGGTTCATGGCGTAGGTGAACTCCACGCCGGGCAGCTCCGTTTGCAGGAGGTCCTGAATGTTGGTGGCGTCGGCCTTGAGAATCTCCTCGCGCGAGATGACGCGCGTCTGCACGGGCGTCTCCTTAAGCAGTCGGGGCGTGCGCGTGCCCGTCACCACGATGGAGTTGAGCGTGGTGATGTCGCCGCCCCCGAGGGCGTCCTCCAGGGGTTCGCTGTCGCCCGCGCGCGAAAACCCGCACGCAAGGGCCGCAAGCAGCACTATGGTGAGGCGGCGCATCATGGCAGGGGATAGCGCATCTTAATGGTGAGGTAGCAGCGTATGGGGCTGGGATTCTCAGGCGTGCCGCCGCCGATGTGGTTGATGAGCTGCAGCGCGGCATAAGTGCCGTCCTTAAGGCGTAGGAAGAAAACGCGCCCGTCGCGCTCGTAGTCGGGCATCAGCGTCATGCGGAGCCAGGAGCCCAAGACGCGGTTGACGGCGATGCCCTGCGAGGGCACCAGCTGGCTGATCATCGTGCGGGAGTCGCTCCACACCTCGTTCTCGCTCCAATCGTCGGGGGTGTAGGAGGCGCTGCGATAGTCCGCCTCGGTGGCGCGGTCGATATCCGTGAGCGTCGAGGCCCAGACGGCGCCGCCGTTGGTGCGCACTTCGCTGCGGTGGACGGCAAACGACCACTCCTCCGGGTCGTCCTGAGCGGCCGTCGGCGTGAAGGAACGGAACTCGCTGCCACGGACGGGCAGGCCGTAGTTGGTGTCGAACCAATAGAGATACTGGCCCGGGCGACGGTGGCCCGTCTCCGTCTCCTCGGGGCCTGTCGGCTCCAAAGGGATGGGGCGCGTGGTCCACAGCGTGTTGATGTCGGCTTTGGGGTCCTTACGCAGCAGGGAGACGACGGCGGGGAGGTCGATATAGTGCCACTCGCCCCAGGAGTTGGCATTGACGGAGAGCGTGACGGTGAGGCTCTTGTCGGCATTCACTTCGGCAGCGGGAGAGGCCGGCGCCTGGGGGTCGTCATACATCCAACCGAAAGCTCCCTCGCACGATGCCAGAAGCATCGGCAGAGGGAGTAGAAGAAAGCAGAGGATATGGGACAGGAGTGTGCGCAAGCCTCTGAGTATGTGTTATTTGGTGCCGTTCATCACCGCCGTGATGGGGAAGGGCATGTTGCCCAGCGAGAAGTTGTTCTCGATGGTGACGCCCGCTTCGGTACGCTTGATCAGGACGTAAGTGGTGGTGGCTTTGTCGTTGAAGAGGTAGTCGCTGTCGAGCGTCGTGGTGCCCTCCTTGACTGCCTTGAAGTGTACCTTGAGGCTGCCGTCGGCATACTCCTTGTAGAAAGCGCCCTTCTCCTCGTTCCAGGGAATGTCGGCAATGGTGTAGCTGCCCAGAGTGATGTCGCCCATCACGGTGCCGGAGAGGCTGTAGGAGGGGACGGTGAGCGAAACCGTGCCGTCTGCGTTGGCGGTGACGCTCTGGCGCACGTTCTCGGCCGAGTAGTCGTAGGTGCCGCCGACGTTGACGTTGTTGGTGCCCTTCCAGGTGCCGGAGGTCTTATAGTTCTCGGGTGCAGCGCCGTAGTGCCACAGGATGGTGGTGCCGCCCATCACGCCGGGAATGTTGATGGAGATGGCCGTCATGGGGCCGCTTATCGTGGCCTCGTAGGGGCTGAGGCCGCCGTGATGGTTGTCCATCGTCACCGTGCCCGTGCCGTTGATCTGACCCTTGGCCAAAGTGATGTCGAAGCGGCCGATGCCCCAGGTGTTGTCGTAGAAGCGGCAGGTGTAGCCCTCGCCCTTGCGATAGACCTTGACGACAGCCTGATCGCTGTAGTACACATCACTGAAGTAGCCGCTGGAGACGGTGATCCAACCGGTGAACTCGTGGAAGAGCACCTCCTCCTCGGCGTTGAACTCGATGGAGGAGATCTGGTCGGCCGTGTAGGAGACGAAGTCGCCGTTGGCGAGGTTGATGGTCACATTTTGGGCCTGCAGGCCGAATGCCGTCACAAGGAGCAGCAGGAGGGTAGATATCTTTTTCATTGGGGGATTTACTTGTTAAGGTATTTGAAAGTTTTGCTGCCGGCGCGCACGATGTAGAGGCCGCGGCCGGGGAAAGAAAGACGGAAGCGTCCGTCGGCGTCGGCGACGGTCTCGCTGAGCAGCGTGCCGCTTACATTATATATAAGCACGCGTGCGCCCGGGGCGATGCGGCCCTCGCCGCTGTTGCCGTCGAAAGAAAAACTGCTGCCAAGCTCGCGGACGGAGGTCACGTCATCGTCCGTGTAGAAGAACCTGGTGTAGGCGTCGAGCGGATACTCCACCCGGCTGTCTCCGCAGGTGAGCACCAAGGCCTCCGAAGTGAAAGAGAGGCGCGGATCGAGCGAGAGCTGAAAGCTGGTCCACCCGCCGTCCTTGTCCTCAATGGTGATGTAGTTGGCCGTAGCCCGCGCGGTGACGGACAACAGCAGAAGCATCAGCGTGAGGATTCGTGTTGTGAGTCGTTGTTTCGTCATAAGCAAAAAACAATCTTGATGTTTGTGTTGTGTGAAAGCGTTTCTAAAGTTTCGAAGTTTTATCTTTTTCGGCTGCAAAGGTACGACAATGCAGCGGAATGTGCAATACCTTAAAGTGAGTAAAAGTGCTATGCTTTCAAATACTTACAATCAGGGAAATGTCAGGAATGAATGAGGCTGAGGAACTCTTCGCGCGTCTTGGCCTGGTTGAAAGCGCCCGAGAAATCACTGGTTGTGGTGATGCTGCCCTGCTTCTCCACGCCGCGCATCTGCATGCACATGTGCTGCGCCTCGATGACCACCATCACGCCCAGAGGATGCAGCGCCTCCTGGATGGCTTCGCGAATCTGCTTGGTCATGCGCTCCTGAATCTGAAGACGGTGGGCGAAGCAGTCCACCAAACGTCCGATCTTTGAGAGGCCCGTCACCTCGCCGTTGGGAATATACGCCACATGCACCTGACCGTAGAAGGGCAGCATGTGGTGCTCGCAGAGGGAGTAGAAGTTGATGTCACGGACAATCACCATCTGGCGGTAGTCCTCCTGGAACTTGGCCGAATTGAGGATGGCAATAGGGTCCTCATGATAGCCCCTCGTGAGCTCCGTCATTGCACGGGCCACACGGCGCGGCGTCTTCACGAGACCCTCGCGCGAAACGTCCTCGCCCAGAAGGTCGAGAATGGCGCGCACATGCTCGCTGATGGCCTCCTGCTGGGGCGTCAGCGGCTGATGGTTGAGTGAGGGGTCGTAGGTCTTGTCGAACTGGCTCATGAGTGAGGGGGCGTTAGGGGAAAATCACTGCCAGGCGTTCACCTTGCAGCGCACGATGACGGCTTCGGGGAAACAGCCTGTGGCGCGCACCTCGCGCAACTGCATGAGGGCCGCCTCGTGGGTCTGGAAGTCGCCCATGCGGCACACCCAATGGGGGCTGATGAACTGCGTGTAGACCGACGACTGCGTGAAGAGCCCTTTGGCCGTCTGGGCCATGCTCTGAGCGCGCATCTTGTCCATGCGGGAATTGCCGCCCGAATAGAGCTGCACGCGGAAGCCGTTGATGCGCACCTTGGTGAGCAGAGAGGAATCGACCGGCGCTACGGGCGTCTGTACGCACGCCGTGTCGTGGCTCTGGTTCTGGCGCAGGATGCTGTCGCGCACGGCTTTGCGCACGACGATGCTGTCCTTGCCCAGCACCTTCTTGACATAGACGGTGTCCTCCGCCGCAGGCTTGCTGCTGTCAGCGGGAATCACCCACACGGGCCAGTCGTGATGAGTCTTCTGCTTCTTGGGCGCCTCGCCGCTCTGGGCCGCAGCCGTGAAAGCTGCAGCCCAAAGAAGCGTCAGTGCAAAAATCTTATTTCCAAGCATCAATGATACCCTTGAAGTCGGGAGCCTTGAGGGAAGCGCCGCCGATGAGGCCGCCGTCGATGTCCTCCTTGCCGAAGAGCTCGGGAGCGTTGCTGGCCTTGCAGCTGCCGCCGTAGAGGATGGAAGTCTCCTGTGCTGCAGCCTCGCCGTAAACCTCGGCCACGCACTTGCGGATGAAGGCGTGAATCTCTTCAGCCTGCTCGGCGGTAGCGGTCTTGCCGGTGCCGATGGCCCAGATGGGCTCGTAGGCGATGACGATGTTCTTCCACTGCTCGGCGCTCAGGTGGAACACGCTGCCCTGGAGCTCTGCCTTGCAGACAGCCTCCTGCTTGTTGGCCTCGCGCTCTGCCAGGCTCTCGCCGATGCAGAAGATCACCTTCAGACCGTTGGCCAGAGCCAGATCCACCTTCTCCTTGAGGATGGCGGGCGTCTCGTGGTAGTACTCACGACGCTCGCTGTGGCCCAGGATGACGTACTCGGCGCCGGTGCTCTTGACCATGGCGGCGCTCACCTCACCGGTGTAGGCTCCGCTCTCCTTGTCGGCGCAGTTCTCGGCGCTGACGGCGATGCAGCTGTCCTTCAGCAGATCGGCCACAGTGGCCAGGTGGATGAAGGGCGTGCCGATGATGACGTCGCAGTTGGGCTTCTCAGCAGCGAGAATCTCCTTGAGTTCCTTGGCGAGGGCTACACCCTCCTGCAGGTTCTTGTTCATTTTCCAGTTGCCTGCTACAATGTGCTTTCTCATAATGCGTTTTTTGTTTTTAATATGTATAATTAATCGATATAAATTGTCCAACAGAGTAAGGATGAACAGAGGCCCCACAAACCACAGCAACAGGCGCAGCAACATCCTTAGATGCGTCTCCAGGTCGGGGTTCAGCAGCGCCAGACGCTCGGCCCGGTCCGTAAGCTCCGTTTCCGAAGGCAGGCCGATGGCCGGGAACTTGGCTTTCACCGTGCTGCCCTTGAGCACCACCAGGCCGGGATTCGAGCGCACCATCGTGCGCAGCGGCGTGCGGTCGGCCAGCAGGTAGGGATATTCGGCCCCCGTGATGTCCTGCCAGTAGCGGATGTCCTCCTCGTTGCTTGCCGTGAGGCAGTAGAGCGGATAGCCGTAGTGGCTGCAGTAGTCCGTGAGCTCGGCCAGACGCTCCATCACGCCGTCGTCGGCTTCGCGCAGATCGGGCGCCACGATGAGAAACTTCCAGCCTTCGCCCGAGAGCAGCGCCTCCGTAGTGTCGATGCCCGTCGAGGGCGAGACAATCGAGAGGTCGTGAATGGGCGGAAGCGCCTTCGCGCTGCCTTCAATCCGGGTGCGGCGATCGACGAAAGTCCAGGTGGAGTCGGGGTAGTCCTCAAGCGAAAACTCCCTGCGCTCGCCGTCCTTCTCCATAATGAAGGTGTGCGTATAACGCACGTCGCCCGCGTCCGCGGGCTGCATGGCGCGCAGGAGATCGGCGCCGATGTGGTACGGACGGAAGTCCATCACGGGCAGCATGTACACGTTGTAGGCACACAGGGCGGCACCGTAGATCCACACGTAGAGGCCGATGGTCCACTGGCTCTTCTCGCTGATGAAGCGCACCTGAGCTCTGGGGTGTCTCACAAGAGGCAGGCAGAGCAGAAGCAGCACGACGTTTTTGAAGAATGTCTCGGCAGGGGTGAGGTGAATCACGTCTCCGAAGCAGCCGCAGTCGCTCACGGCGTGCCAACGCCAGGACCAGAAGGTGAGGGCCGTGAAGACCGTCATCATGAGCAGCGTGACCAGCGAGGTCAGGCGGCGGCGTATGCCGAAGAAGAGATAGATGCCGGCGGAGAACTCGAGCATCGCCACAGCGGCGGCGAAGAGCAGCGAGGCGTGGGCCAGATGGAAATCCGTGATGCCCGCGGCGCCGGCGTATTCGTCAATCTTGTAGGAGAACCCTCTCGGGTCGATGATCTTGACGAGTCCCGAAAGGATGAAGACCGTCGCCAGCACGAGCCGGCAGAGATTAACAAGAAGCGTCCTCACCATAGGTGAGCTTGATCAGGCCGAATACGGCATAGTTCATCATGTCCATATAGTTGGCGTCGATACCTTCCGACACCAAAGTGTCCCCCGCTAGGGACTCTATCTGTTTCGTTCTGAAGATCTTCATCAGGATGAGGTCCGTGTACGACGACACTCTCATGGAGCGCCACGCCTCGTCGTAGTCGTGGTTCTTGCGCAACATGAGCTCGAGCGTCTTTTGGGCCCACTTGTCGTAGGCGGCCAGAGCCTCTTCGTTGGTCATCGTGGAGGCCGAGGCGGATGAATTGGGCATCTCGGGCCCCAAATCCAGCTGGATGAGGCCGATGAGGGCGTAGTTGACGATGCCGATAAACTCCGGGCGGATGCCTTCGTCCACAAGCGCTTCCTTCTTGGTCTCGATGGAGCGGATGCGGCCGGCCTTGATGAAAATCTGGTCGGTGAGAGAGCTGGGACGCAGGATGCGCCACGCCGGACCGTAGTCGTGCAACTTCTTCTCGAAGAGACTGCGGCACTCGGCGAGGATGCTCTCAAACTGTTGCTTGGTGGTCATCAGTACCTGAGGATCTGGCCTGCGCGCAAAGGCGTCTTGGCGGAAATCTTGTTGGTGCGGCAGAGTTGGGCCACAGTGGTGCCGAACTTGCGGGCGATCTTGCCCAGCGTGTCGCCGCTCTTGACCTTGTAGATGCCGCCCTGGCGGATCGACTCCTTGCGCTGCTCCTGGAAGCTGCGGCTCTCGGCCTGCTTCTGAGCCTGCTCGGAGGCGAGCTTGCTGTCTTCCTCCGTCATGCTGTACTCCTTGCCCAGGATGTAGTCGGCCTTGGCCAAAAGCTGGCCGCGACCTCTGCTGCGGAAGATGTAGCAGTCGCCCAGAACGTCCTGATGCTCAAAGTCGAAGAGCAACTCGGGGTTGATGAACTGGCCCAGGAAGCGCGTCTCGAAGTGGAGATGGCTGCCCGTGGAGCGTCCCGTGTTGCCGCCCAGGCCGATAGGCTGTCCGGCTTTGACCACCTGGTCTTCGCTCACCAGCTGCTTCGACATGTGACCGTAGAGGGTCTCCAGGCCGTTGGGGTGGCGGATCACGACGTACTTGCCGTAGCCTCTGCCTTCGTAGGCCACGATGCGCACCTTGCCTGCGAACGCCGCATAAATGGTGTCGCCCACATAGACCTTGATGTCGGTGCCGTAGTGGTTGCGGTTGAAGGAGCGGCGGTAGCCGTAGCTCGAGGTGACCAGACGGCTTTCGCAAGGCATGTGGAAGCCGCGCAGGTCGATGACATACTCATTGGGGATCTCCACACCGTACTTCGTGGTGTAGGTGTTGTTCCAGCTCTGGTACAGGGAGAAGGCCGGATTTTGCAGATTCTCGCGCTCCATCACCCGGGCGATGGAAACGGAGTCGATGTGTTGCGCGTGCCAATCTACGGGAGCCAGAGCCGCCAGCTTGTCCTGAGCGGGCGTGGCCATCGAGAAGGCCGTGCAGATGAATGTCAGAATTAATGTTCTCATTCGGTGGTGTTTAGATTTCTCTCCGTCTTAGTTTTCGTCCACAGCATAGAGGCGGTCCAGGTTGAGATCGCCCAGTTCGTAGATTTCTTCGGGCTTGAAGAATCTGGCCAATTCGGCCTCTGCTGCCTCGGGAGAGTCTGAGGCATGAACGATATTCTGTTGGTTTGACATACAGTAGTCACCGCGGATGGTGCCGGGATCGGCCTTACGTCCGTTGGTATAGCCCGTGATGAAACGCACGACGGCGATGGCGTCCACGCCTTCGAGGCACATGGCCACGACGGGGGTCTTCATCATGCTGGCTTTCAGGGCAGGGAAGAAGGGCTTGCCCACGAGATGAGCGTAGTGGGCCTCCAGGATTTTGTCGTCCAACTGCATCATTTTCATGCCGGCGATGCGCAGCCCCTTCTTCTCGAAACGGCTGATGATTTCGCCACAGAGCTGGCGCTGAATGGTGCTTGGTTTAAGCAAAACGAGTGTCCTTTCCATTGGATTTTAGTTCAAAGATAATACAAATTCGCGGGCAAAGGTACGACAAAAAATCGACATTAAGCCCAAAAACGGGCAAAATGTGCCATTTTTTAAGGTTTTTTGATATATATCAACCGATAACCCGCACGCCGCAGATCTGCGACAGCTGCTTTTTGATTTCCTGCAACTGCTTGAATTGCATCAGCAACTGACGGTTTTCTTCGGGGCTGAGACGGTTGTTGCCCATCTGGCGGGTGAGGGCGGTCAGTTCGCTCGTCACGATGGCCATTTTCAGTGTGGCCAGCACCTGTGTGGTGCGTTCGCAGAGCGCCTGCTCCGTGGGTTCTGCCGACTGTTCGCCGTAGAGCTTCGAGAGCGGTTCTGCATCCTGCGACAGCCGGAAGGCCAGATCGGCGATGGCGGGATCGGCGTGGTTGATGAAATACTGCTCGGCGTTGAAGTTGGGGATTTCGCGGATGCCGTTCAGCGTTTCCTGCAGTATGATATTGTAGGCGGGCGTCTTCAGGCTGATGTCGTCCGCACGGAGGTTCCCGTCGATGAATTCGGCCACGGTGATGTCGCGCACGTTGCCGTCGGCGTCTTCCATCTGTCCGCAGAACCTGCCGCCGTATTTCACGATGAGTGCGGCGATGGCGGTCTCTTGGGGCAGCGCTTTCGTCGGAGCCGAGGGCGCCGGTTTCGGGGGCGCCTGTGTCTCGGGTGTGACGGTCGGGGTCGTCTGCGGCGCTACTGTCGGAGCGCTTTCGTCCTGAATGCCGGGGCTGCGATGGGCGGTCTCCTGATTGCGGCGTATCTGGCGCACGACGCCGTCGCTGATGAGCTTCTCCTGAATGCCCAGCTTCTGCGCCGCCTGACGGACGTAGAGCGAGCGGGTGATGTCGTTGGGCACGGCGGCGATGCTCTGGATGATGTTGCCCGCCAACTGCGAGAGCTTGATGGGGTCGCCCTGGGCCTCTTCAAGCAATAGCTTGGTCTTGTATTCGATGAAGTCCACCTGATGCGTCGCCAGATAGTCCTGATATTGCTCCTGAGTGCACTTTTTGGCGAATTCATCGGGGTCTTGGCCGTCGGGGAGCATCAACAGACGCACGTTCATGCCGTCGGCCAGCAGCATGTCGATGCCGCGCTGCGAGGCTTTGATGCCGGCGGCGTCGCCGTCGAAAAGCACCGCGATGTTCGTTGTGAAGCGCTTCACCAGTCGTATCTGTTCGTGCGTGAGAGCGGTGCCGCTCGAGGCCACCACGTTCTCCACGCCCATCTGGTGCATGGACATCACGTCGGTGTAGCCCTCCACCATATAGACGAGGTCCGCCTTCGAGATGGCCTTCTTGGCTTCGAAGAGGCCGTAGAGTTCCTTCTTCTTGCTGTAGACGCTGCTCTCGGGGGAGTTGACGTATTTCTGGCTGACGCCCTTGGTGGCGGCGTCGAGCACGCGTCCGCCGAAGCCGACCACTTTGCCCGAGACGCTGCGTATGGGGAAGATCACGCGTCCGGCGTAGCGGTCGTACATCGTGCCGTCGTCGCGTCGGACGGAGAGGCCCGTCTTCACGAGAAAGTCTTCCTGATAGCCCGCCTTGAGGGCCGCCTTGGTGAGGGCGCTGCGCTCTTTGGGGGCAAAGCCGGCGCGGAACGTTTTCACCACGTCGTCGCGGAAGCCTCGCCCGCGGAAATAGGAGAGGCCTACGGCGCGTCCGTCGGGCGTGTCGTACATCTGGTGCTCAAACCAGTCGAGCGCCCATTCGTTGAGGGCGAAGAGCGAGTCGCGCTCCGTCTCCTGCGCCCGTTCTTCGGGTGTGAGTTCCTTCTCCACAATGGGGATGCCGTAGCGTTTGGCCAGCCATCTGAGCGCTTCGGGGTAGGAGATCTGCTCGTGCTTCATGAGGAAGCTCACGGGGCCGCCGCCTTCGCCGCAGGCCCAGCAGCGGCAGGTGTTGCGTGCGGGCGACACGGTAAACGAGGGGGAGCGGTCGTCGTGAAACGGGCAGAGCCCCTTCCAGCCCGAACCGGACTTCTTGAGGTTGACGAATTCCGAGACGACATCGTAGATCTGTGCCGCCTCGTTGATTCTCGCTATGGTTGCGCGGTCGATCATGTGTTCCCTTTTCAGTCGAGCAGATGGCCTGCGGCGTCGTAGCTTCTGCCGCCTTTGACGATGACGAGACGCTGTCCCTTCATGTATTTGCCGTCTTTCTCCTGTGTATTTTTCAATGTCGTCCGGGCACTACTGACTTTCGTGGCGTCGCCTATGCGCACCAGTTTGAAGCCCGTGAAGATGGTCCAGTCGTCGTTGATTTTCGCGGTTTTGTCGATGCCGAGCTCCACGCTCTCGCCCTCCTCGACGCTAAACTCCACGCTGTTGTCGGCGTAGCGTCCGTCGCAGAAATACTGCGAAGCCTGCTCCATGGTGTTGGGCACGTAGCCCTGGGAGGTGTTCACGCCCAGAAACCCCATCGTGCCGGCTTCGGCGAAGACGCTCAGCAGCGGGGTCTGCTGCCTGTCGCGGGTGCCGGGAGTGGCAAAGAGGCGGGCGTTGAGGGCCTCCGTGCCTGCGGCGTGGGATGAGGCCGCTGCCGTGTTGCTGCCGGCGCGGTAGTAACCCTGACAGCTGAGACGGTAGCGCCCTTTGGGCAGACCCGTCACCGTCTGCTTGCACGAAAAGGAGCTGTTGTTCCAGAACTCCTGCTCGTTGTAGTTGGTGGCTTCGTTATAGTCAGCCTTCGTCACCGTCCAGCCGCTCTTGCTGTTGCCCTCGAAGCGGGGATTCACGATCCACTCGGTCATGTCGGTGTCCTGGCTGTAGTCCTTTTTGGGCCACGAGGTGTAGGTCACGTCGAAGCCGCTGCCGGTCAACTCGACCTTGACGCATTCTCCGGGCGTGAGGCTCATCTCGCGCTTGACGCGGGTCAGATTGCCGGGCATGCCCCAGAGGGTGATGGTCGTGCCGGCATTGGCCTGCACGTAGGCCACTCTAGGCTCCGTCAGCACGGCTTTCACGTTGCTGCCGGCAATGAAAATCTGCAGGGGCTGTGCGAAGCTGTTGTTCTGCTCCAGCGAGAGCTTCACCGAAGCCTTGCTGCCGTTGATGCTGGTCTCTTCCTTGAACACGGGAGCGGCGAAGTCCTTGATGCTGATGCCCGTGATGTTGGCCTCCTTCTGGCCCTTGAAGTTGGAGATGAGCACATAGTAGATGCCTTCGGGGTCGGGTGTGATGATGCCGTTCCAGCCTTCGGGAAGCAGCGGGCGCAGCAGCTCCTGCTGCTGGGCTGTGGCCTTTGTGTCTTCGGCGTTGATGTTGCTGTAATATACGAGGTTGCGTGCATCCACCACGCTGCCGGCTGTGACGCTGCGCGGACTGTTGCTGTACATGGGGTAGAGCTTCGAGGTGTAGATGCTGTTGTTGGCGCCTCTGTCGGCGAAGGCCATCTTCTTGCCGTTGTGGCCGATGACGGCCAGCTCGTTGTCGATGTTCACCCAGTCGGAGCTGAAGGTCAACTGCTGGCTGCCGTCGCGCTGCTTCCAGGTGATCTCGCCGCCGTCTTCGTAATAGAGGGTGCGCTTGAGTTTGGTCAGTTCGTCGGTGGAGATGGCCAGCAGACCGCCCTTCTCGGCGGTGACGGTGCAGGCGCTGTTGGCGGTCACGTAGTCCAGATAGATGAAGGCGTTGCCGGGCGTGGAGTAGAGGGCGAAGCGGTTGTCCAGCGCGCCGCCGTTCACGGAGAGCTCGCCGTTCATCACCCAGGCGTTGCCCTCGAGCTGGTAGATGCCCGAGACGACGGGGGTGGCGTCGGTGCTTTTGCCGCTGACTTCATACCATCCGGTGATGTTGCCCGAGTTGTTGGCGCGATAGGGCACCACGATCTTGTTCTTGTCGGCCTTGTCGGCGGCGAAGTAGCCGGTGTAGCTCTTCAGGCCCGTGCTCCACGAGAAGCAGGTGAAGCGCGAGGGGCTGTAGCCGCGCACGACGTTCTGACAGGGGAATATCTTTGCTTCGGCGTGAGCTTCGCGGAAATCCTTCCACGTGGGCGGCGTCATGCCGGTGGTGGGCATCATGAGGTGCATCAGGTAGGTCATCATCACACGGTGCGCCTCCACGCCCATGCGGCGTGCGGCCACGTCGGGACGCAGCAGCCACGAGCCGTCGGAGGTCGTCGTCTGGCGGGCCTTGATCTGCTTGTAGGCCAGATTCTCCAGCAGCAGGGAGTTGGCGTCGCGCTGGAAGCAGGCCTGGGTGGAGTAGGAGGTGATCTGGTCGTAGAGGAACAGGCTCCAGTCGTTGCCGTTGGGCATGGCCAGTTCGCCGTCGGCCAGAGCCAGCCAGTTGAGCACGTTGTCCATCACTTCCTGATTGTTGTGCTGCAGGGCGGCGGAGTGCCATTCCTGATTGGCGCCCTGGAACAGCTTCAGCGCCAGAGCGGCTTCGCCCAGCTCCTGCATCACGACGTTCTGGTAAGAGGTGTGGAAGAGGTTGTGGTTCTGCAGCGTCCAGTCGCTGTAGAGGTTGTTGCCCTTGTAGAGATCGGCCCAGGTGGTGTGGTCGTACCACAGATCGACCTCGTCCGTGCGGGCGGCGTCGTCGCCGTGGGAGTAGCTGTTGACGGCGAAGAGGCGCATGCGCTCAAACCACTGTTCTGCCAACGGGTCGTCGGGGAACAGACCCAGCGCGGCGGCCAGCACGTCGGCTTCCCAGCCGTTTTCCTCGGCCTTCGTGTCGCCGGCGTAGCCCGTGGGCACGCTGCGATAGAGCTCATAGTTGCATTCGGCCTTCAGCAGAGCGTATATGTAGCCCTTCTGATCCTGCGTGAGCTTGTCCCACTGGAAGAAGGCGGAATAGGCCACCGACATGGCCCAGAGGCTGCTCTCCCAGACGGCATCGCTGGTGGAGGTGGAGCCCCAATAGTTGTTGCCTGAGCACACCTTCAGCTTGTTGGCCTTGTGGGTGGAGTAGGCATAGACCAGACTCTTCATGGCGTATTCCTCCAGCAGGTCGTACGTGATGCCCGAGGGCAGGCTGATGCCTTCGGGTTTGGCGTATTTCACCAGGAAGGCGGCGATCATCGAGAGGTCGGCGTTCGGACGCACGCCCTTCTCGCCGTTGGGGCACGAGGGGCTGCTGCCGTTTTCCGTGTTGTAGAAGAAGCCGCAGCTCTCGCCCTTGCTGTTGGGCGCGGCGCACTGGAACCAGTAGTTCTTCATGTAGGGGGTGAACCCGGCCAGCATCTTCAGGAGGTCTTTCATCATTTCGTCTTCGGGCACGAAGGCGTCGTCGATCTTGCCCTCCGTGGGCGAATCCACGTCGCTCTCCGTGGGGTCGGGGTCGGGTGTCTCGCCGGTGATGTCGAAGAGGCGCACGTTGTCCAGCAGGAAGCTGGCGCCGGCGCTGTTGATCCAGTTGAACTCAAAGCCCAGGGAGACGCTCTTCGCCTCCGTCAGCGTGAACTCCACACTGAGGGTGGTCCACTGCGCGGGGATGCTGCCCGAGTTCATCGTGATGACGGTGTTCTCGCTCGCGGCCACGAGTTTGCCGCTGCTGGAGGTGCCAGGTGTGGCGCTCTTGCTGTCCACCGTCAGGCGGTATTTGGCGGCCGGCAGCGTCACCGTCTGCTTCACCGAGGCGCTGCCGTTGGTCCAGGCGTGGCGGATGTAGTACATCTGCGCCCCGTCGGAGGCGGCGCCCGGAGCGCCCAGATTGTTGTCGGTGGCTGTTGCGGCGGCGGTCATGATGTCGCTCACGCCGTAGACGCCCGTCACGGTCCATCCCGTCAGTCCCGTGCCCACGTTGCCTGCGCCGCGGGTTCCGTCAACGGGGAGGCTGGAGGCCAGAGGCTGCTCGAAGGAGGCGTTCTGGAGATACTGGCTGGTCACGTCGATCTGTGCGCGCGACGTTGCGGCGAGGGCGCAGAGACTCACGAGGAGCAAAACGGTCTTTTTCATAGCATTGTGTGTGTTTTGGGGGTCGGATGACACCTTATATATACGTATATTCGTGACAAAGATACGAATAAAAGCGCAAAACGGACGCTTTTTCTGCGGATTTTATGTTTTTCCCGCCGTTTTCTTTTCCGTTTCCCCGAAAAAATGTATTTTTGCAACGAGTTTTATGTTTAACCTTTTAATAAAACAACACGATGAAAAACATGAGATTCTTCTTTTTGGTCGAGGAATGAGCGTGCGCCGGAGTTTTCTTATAGCGCTCCTGGCGAGCCTGTTTACCGTGAATGGGACAGCATCGGATGTTGTCCCTTCACGTTTTCTCTATGACTTCATCGTGCCCGCCGACGGCAGCTTCACGGAGGCGGTGCATGCCGCCAACGCCCGTCCCGACAAGCGTCGCCGCTTCCGCATCTTCATCATGGCGGGCCGCCATTTGAGCGAGGGCGACGGCACGCCCCTTCGGGTGAAGGACGGCGGGGAGGTGTTTTCCGTGCCTTCGCCGATGACGCTGCTCACGGCGCCCAACACCAGTATCTGCGGCGAGGATCCCGAGACCAGCGTCGTCGAGTCGCGCCCGCTTCACGAGGGCATCTCCGTCACCGCCACGCTTTTTGCCCGGGGAGCCGACAGCACCTATCTTCAGGACCTCACGCTCTGGTCTAACTACCGCAGCGAGCCCGGCGCTTTTGCCGTGCGCGCCGTGGCGCTTCGCGAGCAGCAGTGTCGGGGCAACATGCTCCGGCGCGTCACCCTCCTGAGCAATCAGGACACTTATGTCACCAACAGCGGCGGCACCACCTATCTCTCCGACTGCAACATCCACGGCACGGTGGATTTCATCTGCGGCGGCGGCACGGTGTTCTTCGACCGCTGCCGTCTCGTCTTGCGTCCGCGCGGCAGGACGGGCAATGTCATCTGCGCTCCCGCTACGGAGGACAGCCTGGACTTCGGCTACGTGTTCCACCGCTGCACCGTCGATGGCGACGCCCTTCAGGCGGGCCGCTGGAAGTGGGGACGTCCCTGGCAGAAGTCGCCCCGCGCCGTCTTCCTCCACACCCGCACGCTCCTGCCGCCCGACTCCGGCGGCTGGGCCGAGATGCATGGCACGCTGCCGCGCCTCTTTGCCGAATACGCCACCACGGACAGCCTCCTGCGTCCGGTGCCCCTCAATCTGCGCCGCACCCGCTACCGCAACCGCGATGGCGAAGCCGTCACCGCGGCCCATCCCCCCGTGCTCTCCGCCGATGAGGCTGCGGCCTGCGACTTGCGCAGCGTCTTTCCCTCTTGGCGTCCCGATGAGGCGGGCGCTCCCGTGATGCCGCCCGAAGTGCGTCTGGAGGGAGCTTCTCTGGTGTGGGACGACGTTCCCGAGGCCGGTCTCTACGCCGTCTGTCTCGACGGACGCGTGTCGGCCTTCACCACGGCGCCGCGCTACCATATTCCCACCGACAGCCCTTCAGGGGCGCGCTACAGCGTGCGTTGCGCCAACTTCTACGGCGGCCTGGGCCCCCGGAGTAACGAGCTGTCTCCCGACCCCGTCACGCCGCCTCCCGCCGGTGCACCCTGTCGCTTCGAGCCCTCGCGCAACTATCTGGAGTGGGTCGTCGCCTCGCGTCTCGGTGATTTTAAGGCCAATACGCAGCCTTCCGGCTTCGCCCTCTTCGATGCCAACGGCCGCATGCTCTCGCCCTCTTCCCGGAGGAAGGGCACGCTCGACTATGTGCCCGGCCTGGTGGCCAAAGCCCTGCTTGAGGCGGTGGACTGTTTTCGCGCTCGTGACGCCCGCGCCGTGGCGCCCTGGTACTATGCCGTGGCCGAATACGCCCTCACGTGTTCCATTTCCAGCGCCGGCCTTCTCGGCGAGTCGTTCGACGACCTCAATGCCGTGAAGCTCTATTGCCCGCTGCAGCGTCTGGCCCGTGAGGATTGCTTCACCGACAGTCCGCTCTGCAGGGCCGACTCCATAGGGGCCGTCTCGCAGCGACGCTTCCGGGAGACGCTCCGGGCCTTCCGTCTGGCCGACAGCCTCTATGCCATTCCTTCTTCCGTGCTTCCCGACGCCGCCGGCGGCTGGTGGCACAAGCGGCGCTACACCAACCAGATGTGGTGCGACGGGCAGTATATGGGCCCCGCCCTCCTGGCTCAGATGATCAACGAAGACCCTCAATATCGCCCCATTTCATCGGATGATTGGGCCCTCGTTGTGCGCCAGTTCATTATCTCGTGGCGCTATCTTTGGGACGAGCGCGAGCGCTTGCTCTACCATGCCTTTGCGGCCGATCCCGCCGATCCCTTTGCGGCCTGCTGGCAGGGCATCTCTTCCCGTCCGGGCGCCGAGGTGCTCCATTCGGCCGAGTTCTGGGGCCGGGCGGAGGCCTGGTATTTCATGGCGCTGGTCGATGTGCTGGAGCAGCTGCGTCTGGCCGGTCGCGGCGATTCCGCCGATTTCCGCACGCTCCACGGCTTCCTCGGGCAGCTGGCCTCCGGCATTGCCGCCCGTCAGGACAGCGCCTCGGGCTGCTGGTATCAGCTCTTGGCCCACGACAGCACCCTGGTGGCGTGCGACTACCGCAGCGACGACCGTTGGACCGACGCTCCCGTGCGCAACTATCTGGAGTCCTCCTGCACCGCCATCTTCACGGCGGCCTATCTCAAGGCGATGCGTCTGGGGCTGCTCGGCGAGGAATTTCTGCCGACGGCTTCGCGGGCCTATCGCGGCTTCGTGGAGCGCTTCATGGTGCACGACGGACGGGGCGGAGTGCATCTCCTCGGCAGCTGCCGTTCGGCCGGTCTGAGTGGCGGCAAACAGCGCGACGGCTCCGCGGCTTATTATCTTCTGGGCAAGGACACGAGGCCCACGGGCTTGGATTCCGTGGACTTTTTCACCGAGGGCAAGGTGCTCGGCGGCTTCATCATGGCCGCCACGGAGTGGGAGAGGAGAGGGAAGAAGTAAGATGTAAGAAGTAAGATGTAAGATGTAAGAGGGAAGAGTGCGCCCAAAAAATGCTCACGCAAATTACGCAAATTGCAAATTACAAGTTTATTTTTTGAAAAATGCACTGTTATGGTGCAATTTTTGAATAAATTCTGCACTGCTTTAGTGCAATTTTTATATCTTTGCACTCGAAATCATCATTCTGACGATTATGGATATATCGCTGACAGAGTTTATGGAGGGGCAGCTGAAGCAAACCGCTTCTGCGTTCCATCGTTACATGTACGACCGGGTAAACTGGGATGCAAGGATGTTTGGACTGGTGGGTCCGCGAGGTGTTGGCAAGTCCACTATGGTGCTCCAGTATATTGAGGAACACAGGGCTGAGCGTCGGATGCTCTACGTGGCTGCCGACCATTTGTACTTTTCGTCACACACACTGGTGGAGACCGTCGACGAGTTTGTGAAAGAAGGTGGCGAACAGTTCTTCGTTGACGAGATTCACAAATACGACAACTGGTCGAGAGAGCTGAAGCAGATCTACGACTCGTACCCTGATTTGAAGGTTGGTTTTACCGGTTCGTCAGTGCTTGACATCTACAAGGGATTTGCCGACTTGAGCCGTCGCGCCCCCGTCTTCACCATGCAGGGACTGTCGTTCAGGGAGTATCTGACGCTATTCCACGGGATTACGGCGCCTGTTTATGCTTTGGATGCCGTGCTGCACCATGAGGCGAGGCTTGAAGATGTGGCTCATCCTCTTCCGCTGTTCCGCGATTATCTCGAGAGGGGTTACTATCCGTTCTCCGGCGAAAGCGGTTTCGAGATGCGTCTTCGTCAGGTTGTCAACCAGACAATGGAGGTGGACATCCCTCAGTATGCCAACATGAATGCCTCGACGGGCAGAAAACTGAAAAAGTTGTTGGCCGTCATCGCACAGAGCGTTCCTTTCAAACCGGTGATGGATTCGCTGGCTTCGGTCATTGGTGTCAGCCGTAATGTGTTGCCGGACTACTTCCTCTACATGGAGCAGGCCGGCATGATAGGCCAGCTTCGCGACGATACGGGCGGCATCCGTGGCGTGGGAAAGGTAGAGAAGGTCTATCTCGACAACCCCAGTCTCGCCAGTCTGTTAGGTCGTGAGAGTGCAGACATCGGCAACATCCGCGAGACGTTCTTTTACAACCAGATGCGTGTCACGCAGGATGTCATCAGCTCGCGCATCAGCGATTTCGAGATAGGCGGCAAGACCTTCGAAGTCGGAGGACGGAAGAAAGGCAAGAAGCAGATAGCCGATGCAGGGGAGGGCTATGTGGTCAGGGACGACATCGAATACGGCTCCGGCAACATCATTCCTTTGTGGGCCTTCGGATTGACATACTAAAATAGCTTTTAGCCGCTTGTCAGAGCATTCGTAAAACTTGACATCAAACCCCGCTTTCACGGCCTCTGGTCGGTCTCTGCATGGCCTCTGCACGGCTTCATGGTGTCGGCAGAAGCCCGATGCCTGATTTTGAGCGGCTAACCTAAGTTTTTATTTGCTTGCAATTTGCGTAGTTTGCGCGAGCACTTTTTACAATAACACGCCTACGTGTTTCATACGTGTACGCGGTGCTGAATTTTTGACAGAGCTCGCAGATGTTCATGAAGCTTCGTTCTTCACTCTTCACTCTTCACTCTTCACTCAGTAAAGAGGGCCCTCAAAAAAACTGCGGAGCGCATCGCGCTACGCCCAGGCCCAGTAAAAGACAGCCCAGCAATAGTTATTTGCAAGTAATTTGCACGGTCACTTTTCTCAGTTTTTAGATAACTATGAACTACGTTAGTAGTGAGTAGTTAGCTAGAAACTTCTTTTAAACTTTTTCTATTCTTTTATACTCTTTCCTTTACAGGGGTGTGGGGGAGCTTTCCTTTCTCTCTTTTCTTTCTTTTTTGCGCAAATAACGCAAACAAAAATTGTTCGATTGTTATATTTCGCTGATTTACATAGGGGTTACAAGCAAATCGGCCAGTTTCTCTTTTTTATTGTCGTACCTTTGCGTCGTTAATTGAGAATTGAGAATAGACTTCGCCTGTGGCTCGTCCGCAAGGCAGACAATTGACAATTAACAGCGCTCTTTGACTTAATGCTACACACCGAAAAGAACCGAAAGGCAGGTTCCCGATCAGTTAATTTGCTTGCTTGCGTAATTTGCGTGAGTAAATTTTAAAAAAAACAGCACTTCCTGTGTAAATTTTACCCAAAATATTTGGTGGATTGAAATTATTGCCGTACCTTTGCGGTGTAAAATTTACCAAAGAACGAAAATGGAAGCAAAAACCTACACTTACAAATACCCGCATCCGTCGGTCACAACGGACTGCGTCATCTTTGGCTTCGACGGCACAAAGCTGCAGGTGCTGCTCGTCGAGAGAGGCTTGGAGCCCTACAAGGGGAAGTGGGCGTTTCCAGGCGGTTTCGTCAAGATGGACGAGTCGTGCGAAGAGGGTGCGCTGCGTGAGCTGAAAGAGGAGACGGGGCTTACGGGTGCCTACATCGAGCAGTTTCGCACCTTCAGCGATCCGAATCGCGACCCCAGAGAGCGCGTCATCACCGTCGCTTACTACGCTCTGGTGCGCATTCAGGACGTGAAGGCCGGAGACGATGCGGCGAAGGCCGGGTGGTTTGCTCTGGACGAGGTGCCGCAGCTGGCCTTCGATCACGACAGAATACTGAGGGCCGCTTTGAAGCGCCTCCGCGAACGCATCCATTTCGAGCCGATAGGCTTTGAGCTTCTGCCCGAGAAGTTCACGCTGAAGCAGCTGCAGAATCTCTATGAGGCCATCCTCGACGTGCACTTCGACCGGAGCAATTTCGCCAAGAAGATGCTGCACTTCAACATCCTCACGCAGCAGGACGAAACCGTCTGGCCCACACCCCGGCGTGAGGCCCGTCTTTACAGCTTCAACGAAGAGAGTTATAACGAGTTAAAACAAAAAGGATTCCGTCTGGAGTTCTGAATGAGAGGAGATTTGAACCCATGAAAAACCTGCTGCTTAGTGCTGCCATCGGCGATATCGCCGGCATGCCTTACGAGTTTCACGGAAGGACCAAGGACTACTATGCCGTCAACCTCCTTCTGCCGTCCAACACCTACACCGACGACACCGTCTGCACCTTTGCTTGTGCCGAAGCCTTGCTGAAGGGCACGGATATGGCTGAAACGCTGTGGACCCGATGCCGCGCGGACTTCTTCCGGGGCTTTGGCGGACGTTTTGCCCGGTGGCTCTCGGCGCGTGAGTTGCAGCCGTCTTATCATTCCTACGGCAACGGCAGCGGCATGCGCGTCTCCGCTGCGGGTTTTATGGCGCGGAGTAGGGAAGAGTGCATTGACTTGGCAACAAAGACCGCACTTCCCACGCACGACCATCCCGAGGGCATCAAGGGCGCTGTCGCTACGGCTCTTGCCATCTTCTATGGGATGCAGGGCAAGGACAAGGACTACATCCGCCGTCATGTGTTGGACGAATACTATCCCGAATGGTCTGCGTTGACGTATGCCGACATCAAGCCGGGCTACGGCTTTGACGAGACGTGTCAGAAGACCATCCCTGCGGCGCTCATCTGCTTCCTGGAGAGCGAGGACTATGTTGATTGCCTCAAGCTGGCCATTTCTTTAGGTGGCGATGCAGATACACTTGCTGCCATTTCGGGCCCGATGGCATACGCTTTTTATCGTGAGATGCCCGAAGCGTTGATAGAAAATGCCAAAGCCAAACTCCCGGAATGGATGCTTCAGGTGAATGACGCCATGGACCGGTATGTAGGGCAGTAGTGAACAGTCAACCGTTTTAGGTTTTGCCGAGCGTGAGAAATGTCTATGGAGCGAAGCTTCATGAACATTTTTTTTGAAACATTCGGAGCGGATTTCAAGAAAATCTGCCGCGAAAAGTTGTAAGTTAAATAAAATTTTGTATTTTTGCGGTGCCATTTGACTTCCATTTGTAGGGTAAGCGGTGGTGATATATTGAAAATGGCGTATACATAACGCTTGTTCGAATAGGTCTTTCGAAGCTCGCAACCAGAAAGATAACCTCCTGTAAAAACAAGCATCGTGTGACGCCACCTGGATATGCTTTTAGAGGCCACCCTAATATTAGGGTTGCTTATCTAATCATATCTGGCGTGGGTGTCTGCGATTGCTCGTTCATCAGGAGAGGGTAATGCGAGCACCCCGAAAGACGTGAGCGAGTTAATTGTATGAAGCCCACGTCTTTTTTGTATATCGGTGATTAGAGTTTAGCAATCGCCAAGTTTGGGCTTGACTAGGCAAAATGGTCGTTAAGTGAAAAACTATGGCTGATGTAAGATGTCCAAGATGTGGTTCAAAGAAAACTTCTACCACGTCTAATTATAAATTTAAGAAAGGTTTAGGCTATGCAGCAGAATTTGCAGCAGGATTTGGACTCCAATATTTAGCAGGTGATATTGGAGGTGCTCTCGCTGAAAATATAAGCATCGCCGATAATGTTGGAAAAGAATGGGAATGTAATAATTGCAAGTTGGTATGGAAAGAAAACGAAAAGGTTGAAATTATTCCAGACTCATTCATTCAACAATATAAAGACCAAATGTATGAGAGGTTGAGAATGAAATGGGATGATGTGTTGGTTATGCTCTCATTCCCATCGGTGTGTGCTCTGATTACGTATGGTTGCTGGTGGTATTGTCATACTTACGATTATAGTTTCATGTGGTTTTTACTCGGACTCCTAATGATAGTGTTTGGTATAATGACAATTGTCGTTGCCAGTTACTCCTTTGAAGCTATAGAAGACCGCTATAATGATGCAAATAAAATAAAGAAAATGACTCTAAAAGAGTTTAAAGCGTCGAAATATTTTTTGGAAGTTATTGAAGAATATGAAAGAAAGAAAAAATACTAAAACAATAATGTATGGCACTATTTAGAATTACAGTAACGAAGAAAGTTCGCACCAACGGCATTGTCCTTGATCCGGGAATGCAGGTAGAGGTGGCGACTCAGTCTTTGAGCGACCCCGTTCACACGAACGGAGGTCAGGTGGTGGCAGATGCCTTTATGCGCATCTATGGAGTAGATATCAAGAAGGCTGGAGCCTTGAACGGGATTTATTTGAAAGTTGAAAGAATAGGGTAGCATTCGTAAAACTTTAAATAGTTCGTCATAATATTTTAGAATTTATTAACCAAAAACAAATTTGATTATGATACAAAAGTGTCCTGAATGTGGCCAGTGGTGCGAAGCAGGGAAAGATGGTCTTCTTGGCAGAGCAGCCCGTGGGCTTGTTGATGGTTTCGATGGTACCATCTATTTGGGAGAAAAAATAGGCGGTGTCTTTGGCAAAAATGGAAAGAAATTAGTGGGAGGATTAGCGTCTCTTCCTGGTACTTATGTCGGAATGGCCAATGCCGCGAAAGAATCTTTCTTGGGTGATGACTATAAATTTGTCTGCCCGAATTGTGGTCATAAATGGAGTACTGATGACCCAGAGGATGACCAAACAGAGGAGTACGAACGGGATGAAGCGATAGTAGAACTCCGTGATAAATATACATCGATAATTCATGCTTCAGAGCAGGAAAAACAAGAATACATCAAAGAGTTACAGCATCAATTGAGCTATGAAGGTGGTACTGATGCGCAAAGTGCGACACTGTACGACACCATGGCAGCAGCTTATCAACTAATTGGTGACAAAAACAAGGCTTTGAAAGCAGTAAACTCTTCCCTTGCACTCTTTGATGATGACAACACAAGAGTTTTGAAAGGTGTCATTATGGGAAAAGGGCGCAATGCTCAGGATACATATGCAGCCATGCAGGAAGTGATTCATTTCAAATCCGAAGAACGTACAGAAAGTCCCTTCCTCTCAACTTCTCAAATTGAAGAAGAATTTTCGCTGCTTCAATCATCATATGCACAGAATTTCTTATCTCTTCCACTTCAACAACGCAAACATTTGGTCGTATGTAATGAACTGACATATCTTCCTGATAGTTTTCGTGTTTTGCCTATTGCAGAGATTCCTACTGACGTAAAGTTTCCTGCCGGACATCCTGTAAGTAACACGCTTTATGTTTGTCATCCTTATCGTACAGACTTGTATATTCCATATGATACATACGAAGTGGAAATTCTTCGTGATGAAATTGAAGAATTCAAGACCATCATGGATCATCTTGGAGCCAAACATATTGACTATAGCGACATCTTCGAGAATGACGAGGAAAGCAATGCGCAACATAAGCGTGAGATTCACGGCAGTGGTGATTATGCTGGCCAATATAGTGCCCATGGGAGTTATGATACGGAAGAAAGCAGTGATATACGCTGCAAGCTTCGCAGCAGTCTTGAAGGAAGTGAGGATTTCCTTTTGGCTGGAAAGCCCACAATACCAAGGGATTTGGTTTGGTATGATCACCGCATGGATTGGCAGCGAAAGTGCGAAAGCCGTCTGGCCGGTCGATTGGTACATAGTGAATTTACGATTTCCACCTCCAGTTCGGAAATGACCACAGAATCAGAACGCAAAAAAATTGAGGCAGACTTAAATATCCTTCTTGTTAAGGCCGAAGGGGGAAAAGAGGGCGGTAAAATACATGGGTTGAAAAGAGAAAAAGAAAGAACATGGAAAGTAAACGTAGAGTTTTATCCCCTTTCCGATTATGAAAAGGAAGAGACTTCCGTCATTGTTCCAGTGGTAGAAAATGGTCAACCGATACAAGAATCCTCGTCAAAGAAGAGTATAAACGTAATATGGATTATGGGAGCTATTATTGCTTTTCTGTTCGCAGTAATAGTCTGTCTTCTGATATTCTAAATTGCTGCAAGTTCGTTAACGCATATAGACTAGAAAAGTAATCTGTGAAATAGAAACATTATTGATATCTCCAAAACACCTTGCGCCTGCAGATAAAACCTGTGGGCGCTTTTCTTTTGGCCCTTCCAATTTTTACTACATAGTTATCCAAAACTTTTTTTATAGTTATCCGGAAAAATAGGGTAGTCTTTGACAGAACATTTTGCAGGTTAAAGAATCTTTTGTATCTTTGCATTATATTTTGTGTAATAACTGATCATAGCCATGAATGCGTACAACACAAAAGGCAAACAGTTCATCGGCGCTATCAACGAGCTGGTGAAGGATGAGGGTCGTGAGAACTACGACGTCCTGTTTGAGACTCTTAACAGCATTTCGCTCAAAGACGGCGTACATTTGGGTCTGAAGCTTGCATCCGAAAGAGGATTGGGTGATGAGTCATGTTTCTATACCGTCAAGAACGGTGTTGCCCCCAGTCGCGGAAAAGAACCGCTCTTCATTAATGCTGTCTTTCCTGATTTGAAGGTGGAAAAGTCGGAGATGGGTGCTTGGCAAGCGTATCTGCTCTTTGTGTCGCCAACCATACTGCCTGTTTTTTGGCATGGTGGCTATATATGCAGGGACTATTTCTTTGACGCCTCGGATGTTGATATGTTCAATCAAGAGAGTTATGAAGACACGCCGGAATTGTCCGTCGACGAAATACCGGAGCCGTCTGTCGCGGTAGAAGATGATAAATACGTTGTTAGTTGTGCCTATTGGAATGACTGGGAAGGTCTTGTCAGAGAGACGGTGAGGGTCAAGTTTTTGAAAAATGGAGATGTTAAGATCCTGGTGCCGAAGCAAAAGGTTCTCAAAAGATATAATTGTGGAATTTGTTATTAGCTAGAACACGGTAACTTTTAATTTGCAATTTGCGTGTTTGCGTGGAGTAAATTTCGCGCAAATAACCTCCCTAGTTAGCCCCCCAAAAAAAATCGTGTGACAATAAAATTTTCAATTTTCAATTGTCAACATTGCGATTAAGCGAGCGCAAAGCCAAGCTTGTTTGAATTTTGCCGAGCGTAAGCAATGTCTATGGAACGAAGTTACATGAATTATCAATTAAAATTCGTATCTTTGCAGAAGAAATCGCGAGATATGAGCAAGAAGTCGATACGTTTCTATAAAGACCATGAGGTTAGGGCCATCTGGGATGAGGAACAGTCGCAATGGTGGTTTTCTATTGTGGATATTGTGGCTGCCGTTACGGAAAGCCCCAATCCGCGCAAGTATTGGAGCGTGCTGAAAACCAGACTAAAAAAGGCTGGAAACGAGTTGACTACACGCTGTAGTCAACTGAAGATGACTGCTGCCGATGGTAAGCGATATGCCACAGACTGCTTTGCACAGGATGACATCATCAAACTGATAAGGGTCATTCCCAGCCCTAAAACGGCGGATTTCCTCGACTGGTTCGTCTATAGCGACAATACCATCGACGGACAGAGCAAGAAAAAGGCCTACACGCTGATAGAGAGCGGGGTTCTCGAAACGATGAAGCCGGGAACCGTCAAATGTCTGCAGCAGATTCACGCTTTCCTGTTTGGCGGTCTGTATGACTTTGCCGGTAAGATACGAATCAAAACAATCTCGAAGGGCGACACCATCTTCTGTCTGGCGGAACACCTGCACGCATTCCTCCAGAGTGTGGAGCAGATGCCACAAACGAACTTCGATGAGATTGTGGATAAATACGTAGAGATGAACATGGCACACCCTTTCATGGAGGGCAACGGCCGTTCAATGCGTATCTGGCTCGACCTCATCCTGAAGAAGCAGCTCGGCTTATGCGTTGATTGGAGCAAGATAGGCAAGAGTGACTACCTGAATGCTATGATAGAAAGCGAGATGAACAGCAACAGAATACACGAACTGCTCCACAATGCCCTGACTGACCGCATTGATGACCGCGAGATATTCATGAAGGGCATCGACTACTCTTATTATTATGAGCAGGAAGAATAGAGTAGTTATCCAAAACTTTTTTTATAGTTATCCGGAAAAAATAGGGTAGTCTTTGACAGAATATGATGACCATCGATACGACCAATATGTGCTCACACCTGCAAAGGAAACTGTTTGAGGAAGGTGGGGCCTATCATCATCTGTGGATAGCCATGCAGGATGATCCGGAGCTGACAGCCGTAGTCCGTTCGCGCCAGCTTCACGTCTACCGCAATGGCAAGAAGGTTTTGGTGTTGGCAGGAAAGGCTGCTCCCAAGGTCATCAGAGAGGATAAACTCTGTGAGATGTTGCGTAGCTAGCGTGAGTAAAATCTGTAATAAACAAATGGCAGAAATCTGCGGACGCGAATGTCTGCTGTATCACGTGGGCGAGGAGCCGAAGGCATTGCTCATACAGACGCTGGGCGAACAGGAGCGTGACAGCATCGACAGCGAGGTGGCGATGATAAGAGAAGCGACAGACACGCCGTTCGTCATGGCTGCCTTTTCAATTGGCGACTGGGAGTCAGAACTCACTCCGTGGCACGATCCCGCTGTGTCGAAACGGCAGGAAGTAGGCGAACACGCTTTCGAAACACTGGACTACATGACCGACAGGCTTATCCCCAGTCTGAAGGAACGATTCGGCAATCTGCCTGTCGTGTTGGGCGGCTACTCACTGGGAGGGCTTTTCGCACGATGGGCTGCGTCGCAGGTAAGGTGCCTCGATGCTGTCGCCGCCGTTTCACCTTCGCTGTGGATATGTGCATGGAAAGGGTTCTCTGATGCCCATGAGATTTATGCTCAATATGTCTATCTCAGCTTGGGCGTGCGCGAGGAGCATACACGCAACAGGGCTATCGCCCAAGTGGGTGACAACATACGCTGGGAATATGAACACCTGAAGCAAATTCTCGGCACAGACAACACGATGCTGGAGTGGAATCCCGGTAATCATTTTGAGGATGCTGCCCGCCGCATGGCCAAAGGCTTCGCGTGGTGCATTTCAAAAACGAATTAACTCCCCCCAAAAATCGTGTGAGTCACCTCAATCGATCGTTTGAGCTGGCCCGATCGATCGTTTGAGTCGAGCCAGGGTTTTCGGGGGTGGTTTTGGCGAGTTTAACCCTTCCGTATCTCGGCATCAACAACAAAGAGGTCGCCATCTTTGTCTGCCAAAACATTACGGGGAATCACATCCCAGACCTCATACTCTCCGTTGCTAAAACGCCCGTCTGCGCCCGTCTTGGTGAATCCAAGAGCAGACATATACGTGTCAATCATCACCTGTGTGGCGGGACGGGCATTTTCAATACGAACCTGACGGAATATCGGCTGAACAATACGCCCGTCAAATCCTGTGAAGCCATGAAAACGATAGGCTGTATCCGGAAAAAGAAGATTGTGCATCAATATCTTTCGAAGTTGAGCCACAATGCTGCCGCTATTCAGTAAGTTATTGACCTTGTAAACAAAACCATCGGTAACATATGTTTCGTTCTCGTTGCCACTAGCGCCGGGAACTCCGAGATCAAAGACCTGAGACATCGGAATCCAATAGCCACCGGCTTTGGCCATCTTTTCCGCCTGTCTTTGCTCCACCTCAAGGGGCGTCACATTTGTTTCGCTAACTCCAGATTCTGCTTCATATAGTTGGCAAAGTCTTCGGAGCTCATCGGCGATTTCAGCGATTCTTCGATTTTCCTGATCTTGCGCTCCGTCGATTCCTTGTGAAACTGATTGAGGAATGTCATAACCCATATTCTTTGTGTATTCTCGCTGCAAAGATACTACATTTTCTTCAACCGGCAAACAGTTGAGAAAGATTTTAATTTGCAATTTGCGTAATTTGCGTGAGCATTTTTCGCGCAAATTGACGGCGGTTCGAAAAAAAACACTATCTTTGTGGTCAAAACGGAATGAGAAACACAAATTTATAACCCCAAAAACACTGCCATGAAAAGAATTACATCGTTTCTGTGCACGGCGCTCATCCTCGCGATGATGCCGCTGGCGGCCTTTGCCGCACTGCCCGCCACGGGCGACACCGGGTATCTCTACAACGCCGCCACAGGCAAGTTCCTCAGCCACGGCGTAACCAGCGTCTCCAACAGCGGCGCCCTCGTGGATGACTACGGCGTGCCCGTCGAAGTGAAGAACGAAGGCAACGCCTCCGAATTCAGCGGATACACCTACCTCAGACTGCAGATGGGCGACTACTACGGACGCTATCTGCGCATCGTCAGCGGCGGACTCGACTGCGCCGGCTCGTCGTACCACAAATGGGCCGCCATAGAGAAGGACGGCGCCATACTGCTGCGCTGCATCTACACCGCTTCGCAGGTGGCTTACGCCAAGCAGGGATGGTTCCTGGCCGTGGACGAGAGCGGCGCGCTGGTGCTGAAGGAGGGTGAAGAGAACGCCGCACGCTGGCAGTGGACCACTGCAGCGGAGCAGATCGCCCTGGTGGATCAGGCGGAAGCCGCACGCGCCGCCGCCACAGGCGCTAAAGGCGGGTTGACCGTCGCCTCGGTCGCCGCGCTGAAGGAGGCCCTCGAAAGCATGACAACCGAGGATAAGACTGCCGCCATAGCCAACCCCACGATGTACGCCGGCACCACGGGATGGACCGTCAGCAACATACAGGGCACGGCCATCAGCAACGGCAGCTACGAGATTGAGAATGCCGCCGGCACGCAGGCTACAGTGAGCCAGCGGGTTACGGGGCTGACGCCCGGCTTCTACCGCGTGGACGTGCAGGCCTTCTACCGCGCCTCGGTGCTTGCCCGCTGCGTCAGCTTCGGCGACAAGGGCTACCGCTTCTCCAACGCCTTCGTGCAGGCCAACGCCGACAAGGTGCTCATCCGCGACTGGTATGCCATCTCCACCGACAATCACTCCAAGCCGACCTCGCGCGGCAACATCAAGGATGAGTTCAACGAAGGCGCGAAATACCTCAACAGCGTCTATACCTGGGTGGAGGGCGACGGCGTGCTCGACATCGCCATCACGGTGCCCAGCTTCAGTGGCGGCGACTATCCCAACTGGATATGTTTCAACAACGTGCGTCTGACCTACTTCTTCGACTCAGAAGACCTCTCGGCCTACAAGGCGCAGCTGCAGGCCCTCGTGGAGGCCGCCCAGGCCCTCGTCCTGCCGCAGGCGCAGAAGACACTGCTCGAGGGCGTCATCGAGCAGCAATACAAGGAATGGACCACCGTGGCTCAATACGAAACCGCCATACAGGCTGTGAGCGAGGCCAAGACGGCGGCAGAAGCCTTCTCGGCGCCCTATGCCGCATACCTCAAGCTCAAGGGCGACATCGGCTCGCACTTCATCGCCCAGACGACAAGCTACAGCGATGAGACCGGCGCCACACAGACCTACAGCGACGCCGTGGCGGTGCTGGACGACGCTGTGAATCAGGCCGCTAGTCCCGAGGCCGTGAGCGCCGCCGCCGAAACGTTGTGGCAGAAGGCCCTGACGTGGATGGAGAGCGTCACCGTCGTCAGCCCGGGCCTCGACCTCACGTGGATGATCGTCAACGCCGACTTCAGCGACAGCGACTACAAGAAGGCCTGGACGGAAACGCTCGTGTCGAGCGGCACCGTGGGTGTCACCAACGGCCTGATGCGCTACTATCAGAGCAGCTTCGACCTTGCTCAGACTCTGGCCTACACGCTGCCCGCCGGTGCCTATCGCCTCCGGATGGACGGCTTCGAGCGCACCAATTCCCCCGTGGCCGACGCCTACAGCGACTACGCGGGCGGCGCATCGGCAGTGACGGGCACCCTCTACCTCAACGCCGGAGGCAAGCTGGCGATGAACCTCTTCGACCAGCAGACGGTGACGGACGCCTCTCTGGGCGGCGTGAAGCCCTCGGGCGCCTCGTTCTACATCCCCGACGGCTCGTCGTCGGCCAGCCGGTATCTCTCCGCCGGCCTCTATCCCAACACGCTCAACGCCCTGCTCGAAGAGCGCGGCGCCGTGACGCTGGGTTATCGCTGCGCCAACACGAAGGCCTGGACCTGCTTCGACAACTTCCGTCTGGCCTACATGGGTGTGCCCCATGAGGAAGAGTTCACCGTGAACGCCACCGAAGGCCTCACGCCGCTCGCTCTGCCCTTCGATCTGGATGCCTCGTCCGACTACGTAGCCGAGCTCTGCCTCGTGGGCGGAGTGGAGGAGGGCAGAGCCCTGCTCTATCACGTGAAGCACGTAGCGGCCGGCACGCCCTGTGTGGCCCGCTTCACCCGCAGCGACGTGAGCGCCCTGCGTCAGGAGGTGGTGCCTGAGGACTATGTGCTGCCCTGGGAAGGCGGCACGCTGAGACCCGACACTGAGCACTTCACCTGGCAGCTGGTCAACCTCGCGGGCGAAGCCTCCGAGGGCTCCGCACTCACGATGCAGCCCCTCGACTTCGGCGACATGGACTTCTCTGTCAACCTGGAAAATCTCGCCGCACGCAAGTTCCTCTCGGCCGTCACCTACTCGAGCGTGGTGGAGAGCGTGGTGAGTCAGTACAACGTGGCGCCGCCCCTGCGCCGCGACCAGCCCAACCGCGTCATGATACCCCTGCCTGAAACGACGGCGGACATGGTGCTCCGCTACGCCTCCGACGAGGAGATGACCGACGCGCGGGAGATTCCAGTAGCCGCCGGCAGTGAGGCTGCTTACATCCCCAACCTCGTGCCCGGAACGACCTGCTTCTTCAGCGTGACGGAGGGCGATAATACCGTGGCTCAGGGTCGCTTCACCACTACGGGCAACCTGCGCATGCTCTACATCCCCACCGCCAACAACATACGCGATCTGGGCGGATGGGCCACGAGCGACGGACGCCGCACGGCCTACGGACACCTCTTCCGAGGCAGCGCTTTGAACGGCTTCGTCAACACTTCCGCAGAGGACCTTGAAACGCTGAAGGCGCTCGGCATCGGCGCCGAGATCGACCTGCGCTGGAAGGAGGACTACGACAAGGATCAGGGCTGCGGCGTCTCCGCCTTCGGCTTCGAGAAGGGGTCTACCTACTATTTCGCGCAGGCTAACGACTATCTGGCTGCCGACCTCGACAAGGCCGAGACGCAGCGTCGCCTCAAAGAGGAGTTCCTCTTCATACTGAGCAACTTCCGAGCCGGCAGAGCCGTCTATTTCCACTGTGCCTGGGGTGCCGACCGCACGGGCATGCTGGCCTTCCTGCTCGAGGGCGTGCTCGGCGTGACGAGCGACGGCATCTTCAAGGACTACGAGCTCACCTCCTTCTCGCCCGCAGGCAACCGCCTCAAATCGGCCCTGCAGGAGCGGCTCAACGTGATACAGGCGCTTCCGGGCGCCAAGATGCGCGACCGCTTCGAGTATTACTTCCTCAACAAACTCGGCGTGAGTCAGGAGGACATCAACTACTTCCGCGAGGTGATGGTCGAGGGCGAAGATCCGACGGGGATAGAAACGGTTCAGGGTTCACGGTTCAGGGTTAATGGTTCAATGCTCAATGGTCAATGTTCAATGGCTGACGGCAAATATCTCATCGACGGCCGTCTGGTCATCGTGCGAGGCGGACGTCGCTACAACGTCGGCGGACAGCGGCGATAAGTAATCCTTTCCCCCGCACGGGCAATAAAAAGGCGGGTGTGTGCGTTATGGCTAAAGTATGCGTTTAGACCGACGTCACACCCGCTTCCTTTTGTCCGGCCTCCTGACGGTCGCTCTGCTGGCATTGCTCACGGGATGCAGCGCCGAGCAACACGTCAAGCGCGGCGACATGTACTACGCCATCGGCGAATATTTCGACGCGGCGGCGGAATACAAGAAGGCCTACTCCCTGACCAAAAGCACCGAGCGCGACAAGCGCGGCGAACGCGCCTGGAAGATGGCTGAATGCTACCGCCGCATCGGCTACAGCGCCAAAGCCGCAGGCGCCTATCAGAACGCCCTGCGCTACCGCTATCCCGACTCTATGGTCTATCTGCGTCTGGCCCAGCAGCAACACCGTCTGGGCGACTACAAAAACGCCGCAAAAAACTATCAGGCCTACGCCGATCTCGACCCGCTTTCGCAGCTGGCGCGCAACGGCATACAGGGCTGCAAACTCGCGCCGCAGTGGAAGGCGCGCCCCACACTCTACACCATACAGAAGCAGCCCGCGCTCTCCTCGCGCCGGCAGGACTTCTGTCCGGCTCTGGGCGGCGACTCGTGGGACCAGCTCTACCTGACCTCCTCGCGTCCGCAAGCCACCGGCAACGAAGTGAGCGGCATCACGGGCACAAAGTTCACCGACATCTTCATCTCGCGCAAGGATGACAAAGGCAAGTGGTCGCAGCCCGAGCTGGTCGAGGGCGACGTCAACACCGAGTTTGACGAAGGCGCCTGCAGCTTCTCCTCCGACGGCAAGACGATGTACTTCACGCGTTGCACCTTCGACGCCGAATATCCCCGCTACGCCCAGATCTTCTCCTCCTCGCGCAGCGACGCCTCATGGGGCTCGTCGCAGGAGCTCCGCATCACGGCCGACACGCTCTCCTCGTGCGCCCATCCCGCACTGAGTCCCGACGGACGATGGCTCTATTTCACCAGCGACATGCCCGGCGGATTGGGCGGCTTCGACCTGTGGCGCGCTGAGATCGACAGCCACGGTGTGGGCATCGTGGAGAATCTCGGCGCGCCCATCAACACCGAGGGCGACGAGATGTATCCCGCCTTCCGTCCCAACGGCGAGCTCTACTTCTCCTCCGACGGCCATCCCGGCATGGGCGGACTGGACCTCTTCGTGGGCGTGCAGGACTCGCTCGGAGCCTGGACGGTGAAGAACCTCAAATACCCCATGAACTCCGCCGGCGATGACTTCGCCATGACCTTCGAAGGGCCTCACAATCAGGGCTTCTTCTCCACCAGCAGAGGCGACGGGCGCGGATGGGACAAGGTGTGGAGCTTCCATTGCCCCGAAGTGGTGCAGACGGTCAAGGGATGGGTCTATGAGAAGGACGGCTACGAGCTGCCCGAAGCGCTGGTCTACATGGTGGGCAACGACGGCACGAACCTGCGCCTCTCCGTGCGCGGTGACGGCAGTTTCGAGCAGGAAGTCAAGCCCCACGTGGACTACGTCTTCCTGGGCACCTGCAAGGGCTATCTCAACCACAAGGAGGAGCTCTCGGTGGACACCGCCTCCGTCTCGCGACAGTACGTGCTCCAGTTCCCGCTGGCCAACATCAACGCGCCGGTGCTGGTGCGCAACGTCTTCTACGAATTTGACAGCGCCGAGCTGACAGCCAACAGCACGCAGGCCCTCGACTCGCTGGTGACGTTGCTCAAGGAGAACCCCAACGTGACCATCGAGCTCTCTTCCCACTGCGACTTCCGCGGTGCCGATGACTACAACGAGCGTCTCTCACAGCGCAGAGCCGAGAGCGTGGTGCGCTATCTCATCGCCCACGGCATCGTCTCCGACCGCCTCACGCCCAAGGGCTACGGCGAGTCGCGCCCCAAAGTGGTGACGCGCAAAATAACTGAGCGTACCCCCTTCCTGCATGAAGGAGATACGCTCACCGAGAAGTTTATCCTCGCGCTCGAAAACGAAGAGCAGCAGGAAACCTGTCACGCCCTGAACCGGCGCACCGAGTTCCGCGTGCTGCGCACGACCTACGGCCTCTTCGACAAGCGCAAGAAGGAAGAGAAAGAGGGCGATCAGGCCTCAGAGAACTGATCCTTGCCGACGCCGCAGAGCGGGCACTCGAAATCTTCGGGCAGATCTTCAAACTTGGTGCCGGGGGCAATGCCGCCTTCAGGGTAGCCGACTTCCTCGTCGTACTCCCAACCGCATGTCTCACAAACGTACTTCATAATGGTGTCAGTTTTAAGGGGTTAATAATGTTATGGAGTTATGTTTTTTTAATCTTATAGCGTGCAGAAAAGCAGCACGATGAGCTGCGCGGTGAGGATGCGCAGGAACATCGACAGGGGATAGACCGTCGAATAGCCCACGGCGGGAGCGTCGTTGCCGGCCGTCTGGTTGGCAAAAGCCAGAGCGGGAGGATCGGTGGTGCTGCCGGCGATGAGGCCCATCAGCGTGAAATAGTTGAGCTTGTACTTCAGGCGGGCGATGGTGCCCATGATGAGGATGGGCAGCGTGGTGATGAGGAAGCCGCACCAGACGTAGGTCAGGCCGTCGCCCTCGACAACGGTGTCCATAAACGAAGCGCCCGCCTTGATGCCCACGGAGGCCAGGAAGAGCGCCAGACCCATCTCGCGCAGCATCAGGTTGGCCGAAGTGGTGGTGTAGGCCACCAGCTTGAGGCGATAGCCGTAGGCGCCGATGAGGATGGCGATGATCAAAGGTCCGCCGGCCAGACCCAGCTTCACGGGTGTCGGCACTCCGGGCACGGCAAAAGGAATGCTGCCGAAGATGATGCCCACGAGGATGCCCAGGAAGATGGCCGTCAGGTTGGGGTGGTCGAGCTTCTTGGCGGTGTTGCCCAGCTTGGCGGCCACACGGTCGACAGCGTCTTCGGGACCCACCACGACGAGGCGGTCGCCGATCTGCAGACGCAGGTTGAGGTCGGCAAAGAGGTTGAGGTCGCCCCTGCGTATGCGCGTCACGTTCACGCCGTAGATAGAGGAGAAGTGCATCTCGGCCACCGTCTTGCCGTTGATGTCCGGCTGGGTGAGCAGGATGTGCTTGGAGACGAAGTTGACGCTCTGCTCCTCCCACACGAACTTCTTGTCCTCGGTGCCGATGAAGGCGATGATGGCCTCCACGTCGTCCTGGGCGCAGTTCATGTAGAGCTTGTCGCCCTTCTCGATGACGGTGTTCTTCTTGGGGATGCTGATGACGCCCTCGTGCATGATGCGGCTGATGACGAAGTTGCGGCCCAGGAATTCGCGTATCTGAAGGATGGTCTTGCCCATGAGGGCGGGGTTGTTGGCGATGATGGTGGTCTTGTGGGGAATGGCGTGGGGATTGGCCATGCGCTCGTGCTCGAGCTGCTCCTGCTCCTTCTGCAGCGACACGCGGCAGATGAAGCGCAGCGCAATGGTGGAGAGGATGATGCCCACCACGCCCAGAGGATAGGCGCAGGCGTAGCCGTTGGCAATGGCGGGAGCGTCGCTGCCGAAGACCTGGCTGCAGGCCTCAGTGGCCGCACCCAAGCCGGGCGTGTTGGTGATGGCGCCGCAGAGCACACCCACCATCATGGCCAGCTGTTTGGCCGTCTCGCCCGTGATGGCGCCGCCGCGGTAGAACACCAGGAAGAAAAGCCCGATGCAGCACACCACGTTGAGCAGCACGACACCCACGGCGATGAGGTTCATGGCCACGCCGCCCTTCTTGAACGACTCCACGAAGCCCGGACCCACCTGCAGGCCGATGCAATAGACGAAGAGGATGAGGCCGAAGTCCTGTATGAAGGTCAGCGTGGAGGGCGTACCCGTCAGGCCGAAATGCCCGGCCACAATGCCGGCGAAAAGCACGAAGGTGACGCCCAGCGAGATGCCTGCTACCTTCAGACGGCCCAGATACAGGCCGACACTGATGACAACGGCATAGAGCAACATGATGTGGCCCACCGAATCCGATGCCGTGAGGAGATTAGATAACCATTCCATAACGTGGCTTTCTGTGTGATTTTAGTGACGTATGACTGTCAATTTTCGTATTTCTTGCAGCAAAAATATGAAAAAGATGAGACAAGAGAGAAGACTCGGGCAAGAAAAAAGAGAAAAAAAACATTTTTGCCTAACAAAACACGGCGGGAAGAGGTCCCGTGTGACAAAAATTGTATATCTTTGTCGGGTAGATAACACTTTAAAAGCAATAATAACCGAAAAAATCATGGCAGAAAGTAAAGAGAAACTCTTTTCTGACTTCACAGCCCCCTCGCGTCAGGAATGGCGCGACAAGATTGAGGTGGACCTCAAGGGCGCGGATTATCAGAAAAAGATGGTGTGGAGAACCAACGAAGGATTCTCCATGGAGCCTTTCTATCGCAAGGAGGATGTGGACCAGTTGGCCACCGTGAACGCCCTGCCGGGCGAGTTCCCCTATGTGCGCGGTAACAAGAAGGCCGACAACAGTTGGTTTGTGCGTCAGGACATCGTGTGCGACTGTCCGAAGGAGGCCAACGCCAAGGCGCTCGACATCATGGAGCGCGGTGTGGACTCTCTGGGCTTCAGGATTCCCGGCGACAAGCTCAGCGCCGACTACATCGCACAGCTGCTCGAGGGCATCTACTGCGACTGCGTGGAGCTCAACTTCCAGACCTGTCAGCGCCACAGCGTGGAGCTGGCCAAGCTGCTCGACGCCTACTTCCGCAGCAAGGGCTACGACCCCGCCCGCATCACGGGCAGCATCTCCTTCGACCCCATCGAAAAGATGGTGATGAAGGGCAAGGACACCAGTGAAGTACTCAAGGCTGCGCCCGAGATGGTGGCCGCCCTCAAGGCTTATCCCAATTTCCGCGCTGTGGCCGTCAACGCCTACAAGCTCACCAATGCCGGCGCCTACAGCTATCAGGATCTGGGCTACGCTCTGGCCTGGGGCAACGAGTATCTTCAGTTGCTCACCGAAGCCGGCATTCCGGCCGAAGAGGCTGCTGCCGACATCAAGTTCAACCTCGGCATCAACGGCGTCTATTTCATGGAGATCGCCAAACTGCGCGCCGCACGCATGCTGTGGGCCCAGATTGTCAGCCAGTACACCGACTGCAAAGAGGCCTGCAAGATGCACGTCTGCGCCTATACCACTACTTATAACCAGACGCTCTTCGACTCGTACGTCAACATGCTGCGTTCGCAGACGGAGACGATGTCGGCCGCTTTGGGCGGTGTGGAGAGCATCGTGGTGACGCCCTTCGACACCCCCTACGAGACGCCGACGGACTTTGCCGAGCGTATCGCCCGCAACCAGCAGCTGCTGCTTAAGGACGAGTGCCACTTCGACCGCATGGTGGACGTGGCTGGCGGTTCTTACTTCCTCGAGGAGCTCACCAAAGCTCTGGCCGAGCAGGCCTGGAAGCTCTTCCTCTCCGTCGAGGAGCAGGGCGGTTTCCTCGCTGCCGTGAAGGCCGGACAGGTGCAGAAGGTCATCAACGACACCAACGCTGCCCGTCACGCCAATGCCGGCAAGCGTAAGGAGTTCCTCTTGGGCACCAACCAGTTCCCCAACTTCATCGAGAAGAGCGAAGGCAAGCAGCCCGTTGAGGCCTGCTGCAAGTGCTGCGGCGGCCAGGAGGCCGAAGGCGGCATCAAGACCAGCCGTCTGGCTTCCGACTTCGAGGCCCTGCGTCTCACCACAGAGAAGGCAGCGAAGGTGCCTGTGGCCTTCATGCTGACCATTGGCAATCTGGCCATGCGTCAGGCCCGTGCCCAGTTCTCCTGCAACTTCCTCGCCGCTGCCGGCTATCAGGTGGTCGACAACCTGGGCTTCAAGACGGTGGAGGAGGGCGTAGAGGCTGCGCTCAAGGCCGGCGCCGACATCGTGGTGCTCTGCTCCAGCGATGACGAGTATGCCGAGTATGCCGTTCCCGCCTTCCAGTGCCTCAACGGTCGCGCCATGTTCGTTGTGGCCGGCGCTCCCGCCTGCATGGAAGACCTCCAGAAGGCCGGCATCGAGAACTTTATCCACGTAAGGTCTAACCAGCTTGAGACTCTCAAGGAGTACAACGCTAAACTCGGTATCTGATTATGGCACGCAAACAATTCAGCAACATAGATATTTTTTCCGGCATTGAGGCCAAAAACGGCCTGCAATGGCAAAAGGAAAACGGCATCACCGCCAACTGGAAGACGGCCGAGCAGATCGACATTCAGCCCGTCTACACCAAAGAAGATCTCGAAGGCATGGAGCATCTCGACTTCGCAGCCGGCATTCCGCCCTTCCTGCGCGGCCCCTACAGCATGATGTATCCCTTCCGCCCGTGGACCATCCGTCAGTACGCCGGATTCTCCACCGCCGAGGAGTCCAACGCCTTCTATCGCCGCAACCTGGCCAGCGGTCAGAAGGGCCTCTCCGTGGCCTTCGACCTCCCCACGCATCGCGGCTACGACCCCGACAACCAGCGCGTGGTGGGCGATGTGGGTAAGGCCGGTGTGAGCATCTGCTCGCTGGAGAACATGAAGGTGCTCTTCGCAGGCATTCCCCTCAACAAGATGTCCGTCTCGATGACGATGAACGGCGCCGTGCTGCCCATCCTGGCCTTCTACATCAACGCCGGACTGGAGCAGGGCGCCAAGCTGGAGGAGATGGCCGGCACCATCCAGAACGACATCCTCAAGGAGTTCATGGTGCGCAACACCTATATCTACCCGCCTGCATTCTCGATGAAGATTATTGCCGACATCTTTGAGTTCACTTCGCAGAAGATGCCCAAGTTCAACTCCATCTCCATCTCCGGCTACCACATGCAGGAGGCCGGTGCCACCGCCGACATCGAGCTGGCTTACACGCTGGCCGACGGTATGGACTATCTGCGCGCCGGTATCAACGCCGGCATCGACGTGGATGCCTTCGCGCCGCGTCTGTCCTTCTTCTGGGCCATCGGCGTGAACCACTTCATGGAGATCGCCAAGATGCGTGCCGGACGTCTGCTCTGGGCCAAGATCGTGAAGAGCTTCGGCGCCAAGAACCCCAAGTCCATGGCGCTGCGTACCCACTCCCAGACTTCCGGCTGGAGCCTCACCGAGCAGGATCCCTTCAACAACGTGGGCCGCACCTGTATCGAGGCTATGGCCGCCGTCTTGGGTCACACGCAGAGTCTGCACACCAACGCCCTCGACGAGGCCATCGCCCTGCCTACGGATTTCTCCGCACGTATTGCGCGTAACACTCAGATCTACATCCAGAACGAGACTCAGGTCTGCAAGCACATCGACCCCTGGGCCGGCAGCTACTACGTGGAGAAGCTCACTCAGGAGCTCTACGAGAAGGCTTGGGCCCACATCCAGGAGATTGAGAAGCTGGGCGGTATGGCCAAGGCCATCGAGACCGGTCTGCCCAAGATGCGTATCGAGGAGGCTGCAGCCCGCACTCAGGCCCGCATCGACAGCGGCACGCAGACCATCGTCGGCGTCAACAAGTACCGTCTCGACCACGAGGATCCCATCGACATCCTCGAGATCGACAACACCGCCGTGCGCAAGCAGCAGGAGCAGTCGCTGGCCGAACTGCGCGCCCATCGCGACGAGGCTCAGGTCAAAGCCGACCTCGAGGCCATCACGCGTTGCGTGCAGGAGTTCCAGGACGGCAAGAAGTCCAAGGACAACCTCCTCGACCTCGCCGTCAAGGCTGCCGGCCACCGTGCCACTTTGGGAGAGATTTCAGACGCCTGCGAGGCTGTCGTAGGTCGTTATAAAGCCATCATCAGAACTATTTCCGGCGTGTATAGCAGTGAAGCAAAGAATGACGACCTCTTCAAGAAGGCCTGTCAGATGACCGACGAGTTTGCAAAGAAGGAGGGCCGCCGCCCCCGTATCATGGTGGCCAAGATGGGCCAGGACGGTCACGACCGCGGCGCCAAAGTGGTAGCCACCGGCTATGCCGACTGCGGCTTCGACGTGGATATGGGCCCCTTGTTCCAGACGCCCGAAGAGGCTGCCCGTGAGGCTGTTGAGAACGACGTCCACATCGTGGGCGCTTCGTCCCTTGCTGCCGGTCACAAGACGCTCATTCCCCAGCTCATCGAAGAGCTTAAGAAGCTCGGCCGCGAGGATATCATGGTGACTGCCGGCGGTGTCATTCCCCCTCAGGACTACGACTTCCTCTACAAGGCCGGCGTAGCCTGCATCTTCGGTCCCGGCACGCCCGTGGCTTACTCCGCAGTGGAGATGATGAAGATTCTCCTCGGTCACGACTGATCCGGGGAGGGTGTATCCTCATCGCTTCGTAACAGCGTCTCTCTGTCTTCTGCTCGCATTTGCGGCAGGGGCGGAGAGACGTTTGCGTTGCGGCTGTTGGAATGTTGAGAATCTCTTCGACACCGTCCATGCCGAGGGCTTCGAGGACTGGGATTTTCTTCCCGACGGCGCCAACGCCTGGAACTCGCGCCGTTATTGGGGCAAGCTCCACCGTCTCTCCAAGGTGATTGCGGCCATGAGCGAGGATTTCGGACCTCCGGTCTTTCTGGGGCTTTGCGAGGTGGAGGGCGACAGCTGTCTGCGCGATTTCACCAGACGCAGTGCGTTGCGCCATTTGGGCTACGACTATGTGGTGGCTCACGGGCCCGATGCACGCGGCGTTCAGACGGCGCTCATCTATCAGCCCCAGCTCTTCCGCGTGGTGGCGTCACAGAGTGTGCGCGTGCCTTCGCGCGAACATCATTTACGCGCCACGCGCGACATCCTTTATGTCAAGGGCGTCCTTTTCTCCGGCGACACGCTCCATCTGGCCGTCGTCCATTTCCCTTCGCGTCGGGGCGGTTCCCGCGAGGCCGACCGTCATCGCATGCTGGCAGCTTCGGTGCTGCGTCATTTGGCGGATTCGCTCTCGACGTCCTGTTTCATGGCTATGGGCGACTTCAACGCCTATCCCTCCGATCCCGTCTTCCGCCGCATGCTCACCGATGCGTCTTCGCCGCTGCGTACGGCGGTGACGACAAAAAAGAAGCGCCTCCGGGGTCCCGAAGGCACTTATTGTTATCGCGGAGAGTGGGGCTATCTCGACCACATCCTGGTCACGGAGCCCTTCCGCCGTATGCTTTGCGGTGAGGCGTTACCCTTCAAGCGGGAGTTCATGCTGACGCCCGAGGGCCTGCCTCTGCGTTCCTTCCAAGGGCCCGTGTGGCGTGGCGGTTACAGCGACCATCTGCCGCTGGCGGTGGAGTTCACGGTGCCCTGAAAAGGGGAGGAGCGGGGTTTAGAGCATGAAGTCGGTCTTGCTGCTCTTGACCATCTCGGCGCCCTCGGGGGTGATGATGGTGATATAGAGTTTGTCGGTGCGGCCTTCCATCATGGCCAGGTCGTCGGAGTTGATCTTCAACGTACCGTTTTCGATGCTGTAGCGTACGTTCATGACGGAGAGTCCGTCGGTGCTGGCGAAGCGCACGGCGTACTCCTCACCTTGTGCCATACGCACTTGTGCGGGCACGTTCACCTGCACCTTGTCGAAACGCTGGGTTTCCATAGCCTTGCTCTTGGCATTGGCACTCATGGTGGCAATCACTGCTGCGGCGAGAATCATCATCTTTTTCATAATCAACATATTTTTAAAACCTTTTTTACTTCTTTTTTGTTACGAACTCTCGATTTCTCTTGAATTCCGCTGCAAAGGTACGCCGACTTTTCTTGACTTCGGGGGAATGTTACCCTATTCCGTCGGGGAAAATCCCTACCGTCTTTGTTTGCACGAAAAAATGCTCACGCAAACTACGCAAATTGCAAGCAAATAACTATTTTGTCAAGATTTCGGATTTTGAAACACGTATAAACGCGCCGATTTTGTAAAAGCTAAATGCCTGATAATCAATATTGGGCTGCTCGCTCAACCCCCAATCAGATACCCTGCAGAGACCGAGCAGAGACCGACCAGAGGCGCTAAGTGCGGGTTCGGATGTCAAGTTTTACGTGTACTCTGACTGGTGGGTCACAATTTGCAATTTGCAATTTGCGTAATTTGCGTGAGCATTTTTTAAGCAAATTCCGGGTTAAGAAAGTATCGGGAAAAACCGCTTTTACCTATACTGAAAGAGTTGACACAAGAGGAGTTGTCGTACTGGATTTGTTGACAGTCCCATTTATGTCAAACTCGTCAGTAAACTGTCAACTGTTTTGGAAAAGACACGGCTCTCCGCACATTTTTGCATTTTCGATTTTCGAAAAAATGGAGTGGAAATCTAGAAAATCTGCCCCGATTATTTGTAATTTCAAAGAAAAAGTGTATTTTTGTACCGTCTTTTTGGCCGAAGCCTCGCTTTTGGGTGGGATGGAGGTCATAAGACCTACATATTGAAAAGGCGTACTTTACGCTTTGTGCTTGACGCATCGGAATCTGGCAGTTCCAAACTAACAGTCAAGGAACAAGGCAACAAAGACGTCCATCGGGTATGTAATACCGACACCTATTCAATGGGTGTTGTATTCATATCGGCGTGGGCTTCGGCGTTGCTCGTTCAAACTGTTAAGGCGATGCCAGAGCCTCGATGCGTGGGACGAGTGACAAGTGAACTCCCACGCTTTTTTGTGTGTAGCCATGAGAAACAAACAGGATCAACCTCTTGGGAGTGAGGCGAGAGAAACATTATACTGATTACCATGAATAGACTATTTTTATTTGTATTGGTGACTTTACTAATTACTTCATGTTCAAAAGGAATTGAAAAAGATGCGAAAGAACAAATGAAAGAAACAATAGACGAACTAGATCTTGCTTCCGTAAAAATAACCGATATAAAAACAGTCTTTGCAAATGACTCACTATGCATCCTACATTTTAACAGTTCAGCCGTAGATGGTTATGGTAATACGGAAACCGGTTTATATGAATATGTCTATTTTATACAAGGCAGATCTTCAAACAAAGAAATACGAAAAGAAGCATTTATTACACTTGACTATTATGGTGAGAATTCCATCCTTAAAACTGCACGCAGAAACTACGATTCCAAACTTTGGGAAAAAGATAATATCGCTTCAATGAAAGATAAAGATAGAAAAGCCTGGCATATTTATAGGGTTGCACGTTTATACATGATGAATCATGGTAGTATAATTCCCTCCAAAAGACAAAACGCAACAACTGAGAAGGAGAGTAGGTACGATATAGACAAATGGTAATATCTGAGCCGATGGACAACGGCATATAAGGTCTATGTAATACTATGAAAAGATTATTATTTTTCCTGTGTACCGTGTGCACAACGCTAGAAATGAATGCTCAAAAGCCGGAGCAATTCCTGATGCCCAACGAAACATCCGTAGAGGGATATCAAAAGTATGTAGGCGAGAATATAGTTTTCATCGGCAATGTTAATACATTGGACAACAAAGATGCGTTGGCAATGACACCTAATGTGGAATATAAAATAGATGAGGTAGGAGAAACAGGAAACGGCATTGTTAGTTTTGCTCTTACCAACCAAAAGGATGGAACACATATAGTGCAGCATATTGCATTTAGCAAGCGAACAGCTCTCGAATATGGAGTTTTGCAATCAAATCAACTCAAAGCAATACGATGCACAGCTTTTAATGATGCGATGACAACGACAAAGAGCAAAGAATATACTGCAGGGGGATTCCGCTTTAAAATCGAGAAGTTTTCATTTAGGATAGGTGAAGAAAGTGAAAATAAATTAATTGTCAATGCTACATTTAAGGATATAGATCAAGGCGACTCATACACCGAAACAATTAAGGACTTTCAGGATGCGTCCATCAATCTCGCTGTTGCAAGACTTCCGGAAGCTAAAGTTCGTGCTGCTCAAGAGGAAAGTTCTGCTTTAAGACAAGAACTAAAAAAAATGAAGGAGGCAGAAGAGAGAAGAATAAAGGAAGAACAGGCCGCCAAAGAATCTGGAGATGAAGTAGACCCGGTAATCGCATTTCCGGTATTAGAACCGGGAACTCCTCATAAAGTTTATGTTGAACTTATAGGTCACGCTAGACCACTTTCTTTGAAAGTTACTGTAGATGTGGATTTTGGCCAGGTCCAAAAGCTCTTTGGCTCAACCCCATTCCTAGTAGACAGTCAAACGGGAAAAAAAATTGTATTTAACTCAATGGTAGACGCATTGAATTACTTCGGTCGTCTCGGCTGGAACTTTGAACAGGCATATGCTGCAACAGAACCAGTCAAGAAAGGATTTGGCGGTGGTACTCAAAATGTATATCATTGGCTGTTGTCTAAGACTGTAACTAATGACTCAGAAATTACGCAGGGAATAACAACAAAAAAGGATATAAAGAAGTGAAAGGATTCTATTCTCGAAGTCATGCTAAATGTCTTTTTTAAAAAACTGTCAACATTTTAAGGGAAAGACAAATTCACAAGACCATATTTTGAACGGTTTATCAACAATAACACTTAAAACACTATGGATACTATTTTAATTTGGATACTGCCTACTATAGGTGGGTTAATACTTTATGCCTTAATAAACGCTGGGACAAAAGCACCCGGCCTTTCACTAAGCAACAAATTTGCCAGTTTAGGGATTCTTCAGGGGAAGACTTTAAAGGAAATAACAGATGTTTGTGGGAATCCGAATAGTTATTCATCAACTATAGATGCTAACGGGAATCCCGTTAAAATCATTCAGTGGATGGCTGCGGGGTATCATATAGTATTATTATTTGATGCAAATGATATTTGTTTAGGAGTAAGTAGTGAAACTATGGTTTAATGAAAAATTTATTCTTATTACGAGGTTGACATTCTTACTGATAATGTTGCCACCAACTGTTCTAGCGGATTTCTGTCTACAAAAGTAGGAAATAATAACCTCGCGCCTGCAGACATAAACTGCGGGCGCTTTTCTTATAGCCCTTCCAATTTTTACTGCATAGTTATCCAAAACTTTTTTTATAGTTATCCGGAATGAATGAAGGCTGATGGCTGAAGGCTGATGTATGATGTGAACGGACACAATTAACGCTTGTCCGTTATGTCCGTAACAATAACAAAACAGCACAAAAATAAACATAAATGTTGATTTTCTTAGCAAACAATTTGGCAGAATCAACTTTTATGTTTATTTTTGTGGCAGATTTAAAAAGATATGGAAAGAAATCTGCTGATAGAGTTGCTTGAAGACGGCGAAAAGGTGAGTCTCTATTCTCCCCATTTTGAAGGAGAGGAATACTCCGAGTTTGAAAAGTTCCTGTTGAAGTATAAAGACGAATATCCTGACGATGTGCGTCAATTGGTCTACAGGCTTGACATCATCAAACGCGACGGAGCAATAGACCGGCATTTTCGCTATGAGGGAACACGACGAGATCGGGTGATGGCTCTGCCGTCACATCTGGAAACAACGTCTCTGAGGCTGTATCTCCTGAATATTCAGGCTAAGATACTGATTCTGGGCAATGGCGGATTGAAACATACGGCCACATACGAAGAAGATGAGGCTCTGCACCGACAGGTGAAAACGCTTCAAAAAATCGACATAGAGTTGAAGCTGAGAGAGAAGCAGAAGGTAATCGTTGTATCGGGAACGGAGTTGCTGGGAGAATTGTCTTTTACAATAGATGACTAAATATAAAAAGGAGGTGCGTATGAAAACAAACAAAATTATGGACGAGATTCGCAGCACGATCTCTCCGGAAATGAAGCTGCAGATGGAGCTCTCTGTGGCCATTGCTAATCGCATCTATAACATTCTCGAGTCCAAGGGAATGTCACAGAAGGAGTTTGCCCGACTGATGGGGAAAACGGAGACGGAGGTGAGCCGATGGCTATCGGGCACGCATAACCTGACTATGGCCACCATCTGCAAGATTTCTGCAGCCCTTGGCGAAGATGTAGTGTGGGTTGCCGGCTATACGTATCCGCAAGCTCCCGAATACGATACGGCTGTTGTTGCAGAGTCGTAGACTGTTGTCAGAGGTTCGCGGCTACTCGCCGCAGACATTACTCACGCTCGGCAGAGATCAAACAAGCTTGTCTCTGCGCTCGCTTACTCGTAATGTTCTCAGACTGTTCTCAGACTGTCGTCAGAGGCTTAGATTTGATGGCTGATGTCTGATGGCTGAAGTCTGACGGGTGAGGGAAGAAGGCTTTGGAGAAAGTAGTAAACAATGGAGCTGTTACAGTTATTACAGTTATACAGTTATTTTTTTAAGGGTACATTTTTCTCAAATACTCCTTATTGTATTATATATATATTTAATAATTAATAAGATATATAATAATAAAAGAAAGAAACGGAGAATTTGATACCCCTCGAAAAAAAACTGTAATAACTGTAACTGTAACGCAAACGCTCTCAAGATGTCTTCTAAAACCCAAAAACACAGCAAGATACATAATTGCAGTAAGAGCACAGTTCCTCGCTTTTACCCTCAAAAGCAGGACAATTAGTCTCAATAAAGGGCCGTTTTAGGCCTGAAAAGCATGCGCGAAACAGCATTTTGAGCATCGTTCACCCTCAAAAGCGTTCGTCACAGTCTTCCGGAAAATTCAGCTTGCAACACCGATTCGAGGCGTTTTAGACATAAAAGTGCAATGAAACCTGCCCTCACAGACCTGTTCTCCTGCGCAGCGCCTGCACAGCGCCTGCGAAACTGCAGATGAATAATTGCTCTCCCACGGGAGAAAATTTACGGCCCCACGGGAAACCCCAAAAACGGGCTCTCTAACTAGGGAAAATTTGTTTTCTAACTAGCGCGCAAATTTTCTCTAACTAGAGCGTAAAAATGGCCTTCCCTCGCGCAAACCTTATTAATATAATAAAAAGAGCGCCTCTGCAGAAGCAGTTGAAAAAGGCCCGTTTTATGCTATAGAACATACTCCGGGCGTCAAAAAGGAGGAAAAATGTGCCGAATTTGAGGGTAAAAACATTTTTTTTCGAAAAAACTTGTTGAAATATTTGGTGGGTTGGGAAAAAAGGCATACCTTTGCACCCGCATTTGAGAAAGTGCGTTGTTCTTTGACAGATTTTCATAGACAGAAATTGTAGTACAAGAAA
>Ga0256405_10001626_pt1 | contig 59575 bp, 50 predicted proteins | sample RumenRJG_02DNA_FD_189096 | JGI IMG/M metagenome (GOLD analysis project Ga0256405, IMG submission 189096) | Bovine rumen microbial communities from Lethbridge, Alberta, Canada - RJG_02 | ecosystem: Host-associated > Mammals > Digestive system > Stomach > Rumen | place: Canada: Alberta... | reverse complement strand
AGACACAAGAGTTCTAATGTTCTTGCGGGAATCGCAGCCAGCGCTACCAAGTTTTCAAATGATATCCGCCTCCTCCAGCACATGAAGGAGATAGAGGAACCCTTTGAGAAGAACCAGATTGGTTCTTCGGCCATGGCCTATAAGAGGAATCCTATGCGTTCAGAGCGTATAGCATCTCTTTCAAGATACGTGATGGTCGATACTCTTAACCCTGAGATTACGAGCGCTACCCAGTGGTTTGAGAGAACACTTGATGATTCCGCCAACAAGCGCCTTTCTGTTCCTGAGGCCTTCCTTGCGGTAGACGGCATTCTTGACCTTTACTTGAATGTTGTCGATGGACTTGTTGTCTATCCTAAGGTTATAGAGAAGCACCTTATGGCTGAGCTTCCGTTTATGGCGACTGAAAATATCATGATGGACTGCGTGAAGCGGGGTGGCGACAGGCAGGAGCTTCATGAAAGAATCAGACAGCTTTCCATGGAAGCAGGCAAGAATGTCAAGGAAAAGGGTCTTGATAATAATCTCCTTGAGCTTATAGCGGCGGATCCTGCTTTCGGGGTTACGCTTGACGAGCTTAAGGCTCATATGGATCCTTCAAGGTATACGGGAAGAGCAGCAAGCCAGGTTAGTGATTTCTTAAAGGAGGATATTTATCCGATTCTTGATGAGAACAAAGAGGAATTAGGATTAAAAGCGGATATTAGTGTATAATGTCGCAGGCGCAATATAAAAGAAAGAAAGTCAGCGGAGCTGACTTTCTTTTATTTTAGCCGGTCGATTCGCTCCGCTCATCGCGGGTCGTGCCGCTCTGCGGCACGACAACCGATTCCTCCTTTTCCTTTTTGCTTTACTTCATATAAATTCAGATCAGCGCTTCTTAGCAGATCCCATGTCTTAATACTTTCATTTGGTACAGCGGAAGCGATGCCCTGCGATATAGTGACAAATCTTCCGTTTGGCGCGCCGGTATGGGCTATTTTTAAGTCAGAGACGGCATCCCTTAGCTTCTCGGCGAATTCACGAATCTCAGCGACTGTCATATCGCTGAAAAGAATAATGAATTCATCTCCCCCGTATCTTGCCGGGAAAATCTTGTCATTTGAGAAATTCGACAGAACCTCGCTTATCTTTGACAGGCATTTATTTCCTTCATTGTGACCATACGTGTCATTGTAGGCCTTGAAGTTGTCTATGTCAAAGAAGTCGATAGCAATCATTTTTTTGTGCTTGTAGGCATTTTCAAATGTCTTATCAAACTTATTGTTGAAGGCGAGACGGTTGGATATTCCGGTAAGCTCGTCGGTATTCGCCTTGATTTTAAGCTTTTCTTTTTTCTTTATGAGAGTTTCCTGGCGGCGCTCCATATTTTCAAAGGAAAGCCTTATATCTATGCCCGCGAGGGCGTTCTTATTTTCCTCATCCTTGAGCTCACAGTCATACTTGTATAATTCTTCGAGTGAAACGTAGAGGGCGTCATCATTTCCCGTCTCGAGGCAGTAGCGGCAGGCTAAGACGACATTGCTTCTCTCCTGCATGGTGCTATCGAGCGGCTGTAAAATATCGTAAATAATGCTGTAGCCCTTGACAAAATTCGCGTAATCCTTGATGTCAAGAAGAAATTCGAGGAAGCCCTCGAAGTCATCACTGCAGTACAGGGGCTGATCGCACCTGGTCATATAGGCCATCATTTCATCTATATATTCATTGGTTTTACCGATATCAGCCACGTTGCTGTAATAGGTGCAGAGGAAGAGACAGACTATAGACATGCTGTCTTCGAGGCTTTCCCGGCTTTTTCCTTCAAGGAGCTTCGCTATGTCGGCTGCTTCTGTGAACTTTCCGGTGCGGCAGAGGCATACACCGAGGCTCGCCTGGGAAATGATCATCTGGTAGGTGTCATCGTATTTGTGGCTGGGAGTGAGTATTTTTACAGCCTGCTTGAAATGCTCTATCGCCCGGTCGTAATCGTGGACCCACATGTAAGCTGTACCGATATTTGAAATGATCATAGCCTTATTCTTGACATCGTTCATTTTCTCACAGTATACCAGGCCGCGACGGTAGTAATCTATGGCAAGGGCGTAGTTGCCGCTATAGAGGCAGACATTGCCGGTAACATTATAGAGCTTGGTGACAAGGGGACTCTTAACGCGTATAAAGTCCGGGATATGTTTCATGACCAGATTGACAGCCTGCTTGGTGTTGCCATTATTTGCCAACTCAACTACGTTGTTATAGAAGCCGTCTTCGTCCTTTAGAGGGTCAATCTTCTTGAATTTCACTTGTCGTCACCTCCAATTAACTTATCACCCGCAAGCTCCTCATAGCTGGTTACAAGCTCTATCCCGCCCTTAAGGCTGTCCTTAATGTCATATAGGGCCTTATCGGCCGCGTAGAGGTAGTCCCATGAACGGTTTAGGGGCTGAGGTATGGAATTCCTGATGCCCTGTGATATAGAAAGCTTTCCGGATTTCGTAGCGTAGTGAATGATCCCGGAATTCTTAACTTCCTTCTTGAGATTTTCCGCGACTGTCAATATGTCATCATCAGTCATATTTAAGAAGAGAATGATAAATTCGTCACCGCCGTAGCGCCCACAGATCATGGAAGAGCTGTTGGTACATTTTTTCAGGGCATTCGCTACGGCTATAAGGGCTTCATCGCCCGCCTGATGGCCGTATCTGTCATTAAACTGCTTAAAAAAGTCCACATCAATAATAGAGAGGCCTAGGGTCTTGCCGTTCTTCTCACAGTCGTCAAGCTCATCCTCAAGAACCTCCGAAAGCTTGCTGTAATTGTAGAGGCCGGTCAGAGGGTCGGTTATGGACTCCGCCGTAAGTGTCTCTATTGACCGCTCGATCCGCCTCTTCTCATCCGCGAGAACATTTGCCCGGTTGGCGTAGTCCAGGGTGGAACGGGTGAAGCGCTCGGTAGTATTTACCTTTAATGAGCGGTATGAATAGTATTCGTAAAGGGCACGCTGGTACTTGCGCACGCTGCCTGTCTTCTTGTAATATTCTATCTTATACGGAATAATGGAGAGAATAATCATAGGCCTGATGTCGTTTGACATAAGCTTCTCTATAAGCTCTATGAATTTTATCAGCCTGTCATCGAAGCCTCCGTCAGCCAGAACTTTACAGTAATCGGCAAAATAAGCCTCAAGATGATAGGCGACAAGTGTATTTGAAAGGATGGAATTTATCTCATCCATGATAAATAAGGCGCCGCCGTCGTTATTCGCGACGCTCCTTCTTAATTTCACGAAAAGAAGAGAGAGAATATGGGTGCTGAAAATAGAGAGATCGCCGTAATCCTCGGCTGTTTTAATGAGGTCGTCCGCTTCATCGACCCTGTCAAGCTTAAGGAGGGAGAAGGCTGAGGCGCAGAGAGATCTCGCCATACCGCTTGCCATGGCGGGATCTATGCCAAGTCGCTCGTATTCGTCTATGGAACGGGAATATAGAGAGTGAGCCTTATTGTAATCACCGAGGTCGAGGTACATGTCCCCCATATTTTCATATACCAGCGCCTGGATGCTTCTATAGTGATGCTTATGGCAAATCGCTTCAGCTTTTATGAAGTTTTCGAGCGCAAGAGAAGTATTCCCCTGGAAGGCCGCGATGAGACCAAAATCATTCAGGGAAACGGCAAGACGGTCAAGAAGCCCTGCGGCTTCAAGCAATTCAGTCGTCCGGTAGTGGATATCCATTACCTTAGAGATAAGTCCGTTCGTGAAGAAGCACTCTTCGAGAAATGATGAGGCGTGTGCCTTTAAGTAGTCATCCTTCCGTTCATTCGCAAGCGCAAGCTCCTCTTCGCATAGCTTCTCCCAGGCCTTACTGGAAGCAATGTTCGCGCTTGTGCCTGAATCCTTTCTGAACAGACGAAACTTTCCGGCTTCAACACGATTCATAAGAGACCTTATCTCTTTGTCGTATTTATTCTTCTGATTTGTCATAGTGATTTAATATATGTGTTTATTCCTTACGGTTATAAACGTTTTGTCCCCACTTTGTTGTGAATCCGGAAAACGCCGCAAAATGGCCATTTCTCAGATTCCCTTCTCAAAAATACATATCAAGAATCATTATACAGGAAATAGGCTTTGAATTCAAGCCTTAAAAAAATTTAGTTCCCGAAGGTTGAAAAATTAAACTCAATGGGATATGATAAGGGATAAGTATAAAACGGAGGAACAAAGATGGATTTCAATATCACTCTCATTCCGGGGGATGGGATAGGACCGGAAATCGTGGCTGAGGCCGTGAAGGTTCTTAATAAAACAGGGGAAATATATCATGCGTCATTTCATTTTACAAAAATCCTTATGGGCGGATGCTCAATAGATAAATATGGCGTGCCACTTACCGATGAGGCGCTTCAGACGGCAAAGAGCAGCGACGCGGTTCTGCTTGGAGCGGTCGGCGGTAACACCGATACGTCGCCCTGGTATAAATTGCCGCCGGAGAAAAGGCCGGAGGCCGGATTACTTGCCATAAGGAAGGGTCTCGGACTCTACGCTAATCTTCGTCCGGCTCTTCTCTTTGACGAGCTTAAGGCTGCCTGCCCTCTTAAGGAATCCACGGGAGAGAAGGGATTTGATTTCCTCATTATGAGAGAGCTTACGGGAGGCCTCTATTTTGGTAAACGGGAGACTGTCGTGAAGGACGGAAAGCGAGTGGCGACGGATACCCTCACTTATTCCGAGGATGAGATAAGGCGGATAGCCGTGAGAGCCTTCGAGGTAGCGAGGAAGAGGAGAAGGAAGGTCACAAGCGTTGACAAGGCAAATGTACTTGATTCATCGAGGCTCTGGCGTTCCGTGACAGCTGAAGTCGCTAAGGACTATCCGGATGTGGAACTTTCAAATATGCTTGTCGATAATTGCGCAATGCAGATAGTGAAGGATCCTGCGCAATTTGATGTCATTCTCACTGAGAATATGTTCGGTGATATTCTTTCGGATGAAGCGAGCATGGTGACCGGGTCGCTTGGCATGCTTCCGAGCGCAAGCCTCGGAGCGGGTAAGTTTGGCCTCTACGAGCCAAGCCATGGTTCGGCGCCTGATATAGCGGGTCTTGACGTAGCGAATCCAATAGCTACCATTATGAGCGCGGCCATGCTTCTTCGTTACAGCCTTGATATGAATGAGGCTGCCGATTCGGTTGAAAATGCCGTTAAGTCTGTGCTTGCCGACGGCTACCGCACGGGCGATATCATGAGTGAAGGAAAGCAGAAGGTCGGCTGCCATGAGATGGGTGACCTCATCTGCGAACGGATTAAGTAATATACGCAATACATTTACGGGGGTAATAAATCATGAAAAGTGACAACGTGAAGAAGGGCATGCAGCAGGCGCCACACAGGAGCCTCTTCCATGCGCTTGGATTTACCAAAGAAGAAATGGAAAAGCCATTGGTCGGCATAGTGAGCTCATATAATGAGATAGTTCCCGGCCACATGAATATTGATAAGATTGTAAATGCCGTAAAGCTTGGCGTAGCCGAAGCGGGTGGCGTTCCGGTCATGTTCCCGGCAATAGCTGTCTGTGACGGAATAGCCATGGGACATGTCGGTATGAAATATTCCCTTGTGACAAGAGATCTCATATGCGATTCCACGGAAGCTATGGCGATTGCCCACCAGTTTGATGCACTTGTCATGGTTCCTAACTGCGACAAGAACGTACCGGGACTCCTGATGGCGGCAGCGAGGTTAAATATTCCTACAGTATTCGTATCCGGCGGTCCTATGCTCGCCGGTCACGTTGAGGGCCGCAAGAGAAGCCTTTCGTCTATGTTTGAGGCGGTCGGTTCATACGCTGCCGGTAAAATGACAGAGGATGATGTGGATGAGTACGTAAACAAGGTCTGCCCGACCTGTGGCTCATGTTCAGGCATGTATACGGCGAATTCCATGAACTGCCTCACTGAGGCTATCGGTATGGGCCTTCGCGGAAACGGAACGATTCCTGCCGTATATTCTGACAGAATCGCCCTTGCGAAGCACGCGGGCATGGCTGTTATGGAAATGCTTAAGAAGGACATAAAGCCTCACGACATTATGACTCCTGCTGCCTTTAAGAACGCGCTCACAGTAGACATGGCCCTTGGCTGCTCTACGAATACCATGCTCCATTTACCTGCCATAGCTCATGAGGCAGGCATTGACCTCAATATGGAAATGGCGAACGAGATCAGTGACAAGACCCCTAATCTCTGCCACCTCGCTCCTGCGGGGCCTACCTACATGGAGGACTTAAATGAAGCGGGCGGCATTTACGCGGTTATGAAGGAGCTCTCGAAGAAGGGTCTTCTTGACCTAGACTGCATGACAGTCACGGGTAAGACAGTCGGCGAGAATATAGAAAACGCGGTAAATCTCAATCCTGAGGTTATAAGGCCTATAGACAATCCATATATGCCAAATGGCGGTATCGCTGTGCTTAAGGGAAACCTTGCGCCTGATACCGGTATAGTAAAGCGGTCCGCAGTTGCGCCTGAGATGCTTAAGCACAGTGGCCCTGCGAGGGTATTTGACTGCGAGGAGGACGCTATCTCCGCTATCAAGGGCGGCAAGATAAACGCAGGTGATGTAGTCGTTATCCGCTATGAGGGACCTAAGGGAGGTCCGGGCATGCGTGAGATGCTTAATCCTACGAGCGCCATCATAGGTATGGGGCTTGGCTCGACCGTTGCCCTTATAACTGACGGACGATTCTCGGGAGCGAGCCGCGGAGCAGCGATAGGTCATGTATCCCCGGAAGCTGCCGTAGGCGGTCCTATAGCCCTTGTTCATGAGGGAGATATGATTGATATCGATATTAACAGTAATTCTCTTAATTTGAGAGTTTCCGATGAGGAGCTCGCCAAGAGAAAGGCCGAGTGGAAGCCTAGAAAGCCTAAGATTACGACAGGGTATCTCGCGAGATACGCGGCAATGGTAACAAGTGGAAACAGGGGAGCTATCTTAGAGGTTCCGGGAGAAAAGGAGTAATACATGATATTAAATGGTTCAGAGATTATAGTTCAGTGTCTTAAGGAGCAGGGGGTAGACACGGTTTTCGGATATCCGGGCGGAGCTATCCTTAACCTCTATGACGAATTATATAAGCACAGGGATGAGATAAAGCATATCCTTACAAGCCATGAGCAGGGCGCTGCCCATGCGGCTGACGGCTACGCGAGAGCTACCGGAAAGGTAGGCGTCTGCATTGCGACAAGCGGTCCGGGAGCCACAAACCTCGTAACCGGAATCGCCACAGCCTATATGGATTCTGTTCCGATCGTTGCCATTACCGGAAACGTCGGCACATCCCTCTTAGGCAAGGATTCCTTCCAGGAGGTTGATATAGCGGGCGTTACGATGCCTATCACTAAGTACAGCTTCATCGTAAAGGATGTTACGAAGCTTGCCGACACTATAAGGAGGGCATTTAAGATAGCGGCTTCAGGAAGGCCGGGCCCTGTTCTTATAGATGTGACTAAGGATGTAACGGCTAATAAATGCGAATATGTCCCTGTAACACCGGCTCCGATCGTAAGACAGACAAAGCCTGTAGACGCATGCGAGGTCGCTGAGGCAGTGGAGCTCATCAAGGAAGCTAAGAAGCCTGTAATATTTGTCGGTGGCGGTTCAGTCATTTCAAACGCAGATGAAGAGGTGAAGAAGCTTGCCGAGACAGTAGACGCTCCTGTATGCGATTCTCTCATGGGTAAGGGCGCCTTCCCGGGAACTGACAGCCGCTACATGGGTATGCTCGGTATGCACGGCACCAAGACGTCAAATTACGCGGTAACTGAGTGCGACCTCCTTATTACCCTCGGAGCGAGATTCTCTGACCGTGTTACCGGAAATACAAAGAGTTTCGCAAAGAATGCCAAAATCTTACAGATAGATATAGATGAAGCTGAGATTAACAAGAATATCAAGGTCGATTACAGTATCATAGGTGATGTAAAGGCGGTTCTTGGCGAGATACTTAAGAAGCTTCCAAAGCAGGATCACGCTGAATGGATGGCTCACGTAAAAGAGTATGAAGCGAAGTATCCACTCGTATATCATGAAAATGAGATGACAGGCCCTTATTTCATAGAGGAGCTCTACAAACTCACAAACGGTGAAGCTATAATCACTACCGATGTAGGCCAGCACCAGATGTGGGCTGCCCAGTTCTATAAATATAAGAGACCTCACCAGCTCCTTACGTCAGGTGGACTCGGAACCATGGGCTATGGTCTTGGAGCCGCTATTGGGGCTAAGAACGGAAACCCTGACAAGACTGTTATCAACCTTGCCGGTGACGGATGCTTCAGAATGAACATGAATGAGCTCGCGACAGCAAGTCACTATGATATACCGGTAATTGAGGTTGTGTTTGATAACCAGGTTCTCGGTATGGTTCACCAGTGGCAGGCTCTTTTCTACGGAAAACGCTACTCGCAGACCATTTTACCTAAGAACATAGATTACGTTAAGCTCGCTGAAGCCATGAATGTCAAGGCTTTCAGGATAGAGAAGAAAGAGGATACGGACTCGGTCATCAAGGCGGCTCTCTCATGTGGTGGGCCTGCTCTTATTGATGTAGTTATAGATGAAAACGAAAATGTTTACCCTATGGTGCCTGCGGGCGCTTCCATAGAGGACGCTTTCAACGAGGAAGACTTAAAGAAGAAAGGGGTTATCTGATGGGAAGAGTATATAACTTTTCAGCCGGTCCGGCGGTATTACCGGAAGAGGTATTAAAAGAGGCAGCAGCCGACATGCTTGATTACAAGGGCTGCGGCATGAGCGTCATGGAAATGAGCCACAGAAGCAAGATGTTCCAGGACATCATAGACACTGCCGAGGCGGATTTCAGGGAGCTTGTCGGAGTTCCGGAAAATTATAAGGTCCTTTTCCTTCAGGGCGGCGGTTCGCTCCAGTTCTCTGCGGTTCCGCTTAACCTTATGAAGAACAAGGTCGCTGACTATATTATCACCGGAAACTGGGCTAAGAAGGCCTTCGAGGAGGCGCAGAAGTACGGCGATGTCAAGGCTGTCGCCAGCTCAGCCGACAAGACATATTCATATATCCCTGACTGCTCCGACCTTCCGATCAGGGAGAACGCTGATTATGTCTATATCTGCGAAAATAACACGATTTACGGCACGAAGTACCATAAATTACCAAATACAAAGGGTAAGATTCTCGTTTCTGATGTAAGCTCCTGCTTCCTGTCAGAACCTGTTGATATCACAAAGTATGGAGTTATGTACGGTGGAGTTCAGAAGAACATAGGACCTGCCGGTGTTGTCATAGACGTAATCCGCGAGGACCTTATAAGAGATGATGTTCTCCCATTCACGCCTAACCTCCTTAAGTGGAAGACCCAGGCGGATAAGGGGTCTATGTTCAACACTCCTAACTGCTATGGTATTTATATCTGCGGCCTTGTATTCAAGTGGCTTAAGAAAAATGGCGGTCTTACGGCGGCAAAGGAGAGAAATGAAAAGAAGGCTAAGGTTCTCTATGATTTCCTCGATGAAAGCGAACTCTTCAAGGGTACTGTCAGACGCGAGGACCGCTCTCTGATGAATGTTCCTTTCGTTACCGGAAATGAAGAGCTTGACGCAAAATTCGTAAAGGAAGCCGCTGAGAATGGTCTCGTCAACCTAAAGGGTCACAGGACAGTCGGCGGTATGCGCGCCAGCATTTACAACGCTATGCCTTATGAAGGCGTAGTAAAGCTCGTTGAGTTTATGAAGAAGTTTGAAACGGAGAATAAATAATGTACAAGGTAGCCACACTGAATAACATTTCAAAGAAGGGAACTGACAGGCTCCCTTCCGGGTTTGAGATAACATCGGAGCTTCCCGGAGCAGACGCTGTCCTTGTAAGAAGCGCTAAAATGCATGATCTCGATCTGCCGGAAAGCCTTCTTACAATCGCGAGAGCCGGGGCCGGAGTAAATAATATTCCGATCGATAAGTGCTCAGAAAAGGGTATTGTAGTATTCAATACTCCCGGCGCTAATGCGAATGCGGTAAAGGAATTAGTTTTAGCTGGACTTTTACTGTCTAGTCGTGATATAATAGGCGGTGTTAACTATGTTCAGTCTGACAAGGAAAACCCTGACATAGCGAAGGCTATCGAGAAGGAAAAGAAGAACTTCGCGGGATGCGAGATCGCGGGCAAGACTCTCGGCGTAATCGGCCTTGGAGCCATAGGCGTTAAAGTCGCTAACGCGGCGAGCAAGCTTGGTATGAAGGTACTTGGCTGTGACCCGTATATTTCTGTCAAGAATGCCTGGGAGCTTTCAAGGGATGTAGTTCCTGTCAAGACTAACGATGAGATTTTTGAGAACTGTGATTATATCACCGTACATGTACCTCTTATGGACGCTACTAAGGGCCTCATAGGGAAGGACGCTATCGCTAAGATGAAGGATGGCGTGGTTATCCTTAACTTCGCCCGCGGAGGCTTAGTTGATACTGAGGCTATAAAGGAAGCGCTCGCTAGTGGTAAGGTAAAGAAGTACGTATGTGACTTCCCTGACGCTGAAAGCGTAAAGCTTCCTAACTCAATCATGATTCCTCACCTTGGCGCTTCAACCGAGGAAGCTGAGGACAATTGCGCCGAGATGGCTGTTGACGAGATAGTCGACTATATTGAGAATGGAAATATAAGGAATTCCGTTAACTTCCCGGCTTGTGACGCAGGCCCTGTAAGAAGCGAAGGAAGAATAGCCATCCTTCATAAGAATATTCCTAACATGATAACCCAGTTTACGGCTGTGCTCTCGGAGAGCGGCGTAAATATCGACTCCATGTTAAACAAGAGCCGCGGGGACTTGGCTTATTCTCTCTTTGATATAGAAGCGAAGAGTACGGAAGGTATGAAAGATAAGCTCTCAAAGATTAGCGGGGTACTGAAGGTTCGTATAATAAAATAATATAGTTATCAGCTCTCGCGGGCTACTCCTGCGAGAGCCCAATAACTAGGTTGGGAGTAAGACTTTGAGCAGCATTTTTAGAATTGACAATCCATTTAACCGTTTTATGAGCAAGGTTTTCGATGTTATGGCATTGAGCCTTGTTTTTTGTGTCTGCTGTATTCCGATTGTGACAATCGGACCGGCGCTTACGGCACTCTATTATTCAACTGTGAAAAGTATCAGAAAAGACAGGAGCTATCCGGTCAAGGAATTTTTCCACGCATTTAAAAGGGATTTTAAGCAGAGCTTTATATGTGGACTCATTTTTATCGGAATAGGCCTTGTGCTTTACTTTGACATAAAATACGCGGCAAGTACGAGCGATACTACTATCCGGAATTTCAGGATTTTCTACCTGGTGATTCTTATAATACTTGCCTTCATCGGGACTTACGTATTTCCGCTTATTTCGAGGTTCACTCTCAAGACGGGGCAGCTTTTTAAGCTCGCCTTCTATCTCTCGGTACGGCACCTTCCTTCGACCTTGGGCTGTGTCGCCATTATCGCGGCCTCAGCGATATTAGTTTATATTACTATGGGTTTTGTCCTCTTTATTCTGCCCGCGAGCGCGACTCTGCTCATGTCGTTTTTAATGGAACGCGTCCTTAAGCAGACCCTTGAGCGCATAGGTACAGGTGAAGATGATAATCCTGATAAATGGTACGAGGAGTAAATTATGATATCAGAGATACCAAGCGGCGCCGCGGATCAGCTGACAAGTGAGATTGCAAATGCTTCAAGCAATCCCACGGTATGGAACAAGTTGCTTGAAAAGCTTTCTGAATGGGCCTGGAGCTTCCTTTGGACCCTGATAGCGGTTGCGGTTATATGGTTCGTAGGTTCACGTATCATAAAGTTCGTGACAAAGATTATAAGGAACGCTCTTAAGAAGTCCAATATGGACGAGAGCGCGGCGGGATTCCTCGTGAGTGTCTGCAATGTGGGCATGAAGATTCTGCTTGCCTTTATAATACTTGGCTGCTTTGGAGTTACAACTAGTTCTATTATGGCGGTTATAGGATCCGCCGGTCTCTCTATCGGTCTCGGACTTCAGGGAGCCCTGTCAAATTTTGCCGGTGGCGTCCTGATATTGGTCCAGAAGCCATTTAAGGTCGGCGACCTCATTACCGCCAACGGACAGACAGGCACAGTCAAGAGGATAGACATTTTCTACACTAGAATGTTAACCTATGACAACAAGATGATTGTCATTCCGAACGGATCTCTCATGAATTCGGATATAGAGAACACTACATCAGAGGATATGAGACTTATAGACTTCAAAATCGGTGTCGACTATTCGTCTGATATCAAGGCTGTTAAGGCGGCTCTTTCAAATGTCATAAAAAATGATCCCCGCTCGTTAGTGACCGACGAGTACCCCGAGCGTATCTTCATTTCCACATTTGACGCAAGTCAGATTACCATGTGCATGAGGTTCTGGGTGAAGACAGACGACTACTGGCCGGTGACATTTGATATAGCGGAAGAAGTGAAGAATGAGTTTGATAAATGCGGCATTTCCATTCCATTTGACCAGCTCGATGTGCACCTTATTAACCAGAAAAATTCTGATGAGAAAGAGCCTGCAAAAGTATGAAACAAGTATTATCGTATCTAAAGTATTATATAAAGGAGAGCATCTTAGGGCCTCTTTTTAAGCTCTTTGAGGCCCTCTTTGCCCTCTTTGTGCCTCTTGTAATGGCTGCCATGATAGATAAGGGTATAGCTAACCGCGATACGGATTACGTCCTTAAAATGTGCGGCCTTCTTGTCCTTCTTGCGGCTATAGGCCTTGCAGTCGCTATTACCGCCCAGTGGTTTGCCTCTGTAGCCTCGGCGGGTGTCGCAAAAAGGGTAAAGCATGATCTCTTTGTGAATATAGAGAAGCTCTCATTCGCCGATATAGATAAGTTTGGTCCCGCGACCCTCATCACTAGGATGACGAGCGATATGAATCAGATTCAGTCGGGTATCAATATGATGCTCCGTCTCCTTCTCCGTTCCCCATTTATAGTATTTGGCGCAATGGTTATGGCATTTACAATAGATGTAAATGCAGCCATCGTTTTTGTCGTTATTATTCCGCTTCTTGCCGCTGTAGTGCTCGGTATAACTATATGGTGTATCCCCCGCTATAAGCTGGTTCAGGGAGCGCTTGACAAGGTTCTTCAGATAACCCGGGAAAACCTTACCGGTGTTAGGGTCATCAGGGCATTTACAAAGGAAAAGGAAGAGACAGAAGAGTTCGAAGGGAAAAATGATGAGCTTACCGCTCTAAACAAGCACGTGGGCCGTGTCAGCGCCCTTTTAAATCCCGTAACCTACGTCATGATAAATGTCGCGACCGCTGTTCTTATATGGGTTTGCGGCGACAGGGTAAATACCGGAAGTCTCACCCAGGGTCAGACTGTCGCCCTTGTAAATTATATGGCTCAGATCCTGGTTGAGCTTATTAAGCTCGCTAACATGATAGTTACCCTCACAAAGACCGCCGCCTGCGCCGACAGGGTATGCGCCGTCATGAACGCTAAGAGCTCCATGCCTGTAAATGTCCTTTCCGATGAGGCGGATAAGAAGCTTAAGAAGGCGGAGGTGCTCGATTTCGATAAGGAAGCTCCTAAGGGTTCCTCAGTAGAATTTAAAAATGTATCGCTCAATTACTCGGGAAAGGGCGATAATGCGCTTGAAGCGATTGATTTTGTCGCAAATCCGGGTGAGACAATCGGTATAATAGGAGGTACAGGATCGGGCAAATCAAGTCTTGTTAACCTGATTCCGAGATTTTACGATACCACTGACGGCAAGGTCCTTGTTGCCGGTGAAAATGTTCGAGATTACGACCTTCATGACCTACGCGGGAAGATAGGTGTAGTGCCTCAGAAGGCGGTGCTCTTTACCGGTACTATCCGTGACAATATGAAATGGGGCAATCCGGACGCTACGGATGATGAAATCATGGAAGCTGTTAAGGCTGCCCAGGCCCTTGATGTAATAAGGGCAAAGGAAGACGGCCTTGATTCTTATGTTACTCAGGGTGGCAGGAACCTGTCAGGCGGTCAGAGGCAGAGGCTTACCATAGCGAGGGCCTTGGTTAAGAATCCCGATATCCTTATCCTCGATGACAGCGCCTCGGCTCTAGACTTTGCTACGGACGCGGCTCTGAGGAGGTCTCTTAAGGAGCTTGCCGGCAATCCGTCGGTCTTTATAGTTTCGCAGCGCGCGGCAAGCGTTATGCACGCCGATAAGATTATTGTCCTTGATGAAGGAAGGATAGCGGGAATAGGTACGAACGACGAGCTTCTTAAGTCATGTGATGTCTATAAGGAAATATACGATTCGCAGTTTAGCAATAACTACGCGGGTAAGGAGGCAGTCTGATGGGAACCAGGAAGAAACTTAACCGCGATGAATCGGGAAAGATATTAAGAGAAGTATTTACCTACCTGGGAAATTATAAGGCGCTCATGTTCTTAACCGTAGCCCTTGCGACGGCTATAGTTGTCCTTACCCTCTATGTCCCTATCCTTACGGGAAACGCGATTGACTTCCTGATCGGGAAGGGTGAGGTAGACTTTAAGTCCGTTCTCGCCATTTTGATAAAGGTATGTGTGATTGTCGCTATAACAGGGCTTCTTCAGTGGATAATGAATACCGTGAACAACAGAATCACGTATCATGTAGTTCGCGACATAAGGAACAGGGCCTTTGAGAAGATAGAAAAGCTTCCGCTCTCATATATAGATAATCACCCTTACGGTGAAATAGAGAACAGGGTTATAGCCGATGCCGACCAGTTCTCGGATGGCCTCCTTATGGGCTTTACCCAGCTTTTTACGGGAATTGTAACTATCATCGGAACCCTTATATTCATGTTCCGTATAGATGTTTTCATAGCCCTTGTTGTTGTGGTGCTTACCCCGATTTCTTTGTTTGTGGCTAAGTTTATCGCAAGCAGAACCTATTCCATGTTCAAGGCGCAGAGCGAAACCAGGGCCGAACAGTCGGGATTTGTGGATGAAGTTATCCAGAACCAGTCTGTCGTCGAAGCATTTTCGAAGGAAAAGGACGAGATAGAGAAGTTCGATGAGATAAATGAGAGGCTTGAGAAGGTAAGTGTCCGTTCCACATTTTTCTCAAGCATCGTGAACCCGTCGACGAGATTCCTTAACAGCCTTATCTATGCGGGAGTTGGCCTTGTCGGTGCTATCCAGGCTATAAACGGTTCCATAACCGTCGGAAATCTCTCAGCATTTTTACAGTACGCGAACCAGTACACGAAGCCATTTAACGATATCTCAAATGTAATTACGGAGCTTCAGAACGCTATTGCCTGCGCGGGAAGGATATTTGCCCTCATAGACGAGGAAGCGGAAATCCCTGACAGTCCTGATGCCGCGGTTCTATGCGATGTAGAGGGAAATGTGGCGCTTAATGACGTAAGCTTCTCCTATGTGCCTGAGAAGAAGCTCATAGAGAATCTGAATCTCTCGGTTAAACCCGGTCAGCGTATCGCCATTGTAGGACCTACCGGTTGTGGAAAAACGACATTAATTAATCTTTTAATGCGCTTTTATGATGTTAAGTCCGGGGCCGTTTGTGTCGAAAATAAAGATATAAGAACCGTAACCCGCGAGAGCCTTCGTAAGAGCTACGGTATGGTGCTTCAGGATACGTGGATAAAGGGCGGAACCATCAGGGAGAATATTACCTTCGGTAAGCCTGACGCCACAGAAGAAGAGATAATAGCGGCGGCGAAGGCGGCCCATTCGTACGGTTTTATCATGCGTATGAAGGACGGATTTGACACTGTGGTAGGCGAGGATGGCGGAAGCCTCTCTATAGGCCAGAAGCAGCTTCTCTGCATAACCCGTGTCATGCTTGCCCTGCCGCCTATGTTAATACTTGACGAGGCGACCTCATCTATAGATACCAGAACTGAACTTAAGATTCAGCAGGCGTTTGACAGGATGATGCAGGGACGGACCAGCTTTATAGTTGCCCACCGCCTTTCAACCATTAAGAACGCGGATATCATACTTGTAATGAAGGATGGCCATGTAATAGAACAGGGTAACCACGAGGAACTCCTCACAAAAGGAGGGTTCTACGCCAACCTCTACAACAGCCAATTCTAAGGAAAGGGGACACACTAAAGTATGTCCCCATGGAAGAAGGAAAACAGGGGTCAGTCTTCATAAAATTTTTATCAGTACGCGTAGCGGCTGATAAAAACTTTATGGGGTTCCTGACCCCGTAACCAGGTATCATATGGAAATTTACTACATATTCCTCCTCTACATCCTTACCATTCTCGGCGTAATACTTATCTATAACCGTGATGTCGACTCAAGAGCGCAGAAGCAGTCGAGCTTCCGCCGCCTTGTGTGGATGCTTATGGTCATGGTTATCGTCGACGTAATCGGAAGAATAGGGGTAACAGACACACTCACGCTTGTCGCGTCATGGGCGTCGAATTATTTTTCATACATAATCGACCCCATCTATTATTTCCTTGTCTTCCAGTATATAAATGACTGGCTCGACGAAGACAGGATATTCTATGGGATGATGCACAACATAATTTTGGCTTTTGTTATCTTAAATACAGCTTTAGTTACGTTTTCTCAAATCGCGCGAGTGAACTGGTTCTTCGATTTTAACGGTCCGGGAGGCCAGTACCAACGTGGCTCACTTTACCTTGTCCGTGCGATCGTGATGATCACCATTTTCTTCATGATTTTAGTCTATACGCTTATAAATAAGAATCATATCTTGGCTGTAAATAAGGGAACTCTTATAGCCTTTCCTATGATTCCGGTTGTATTCGGTGTCCTGCAGCCATTTGTGCCGGGCATGTGCTTCGAGTACGTAGGCATGAGCCTTTCCTGCCTCGTGCTTCTCATTTCCGTCCAGAGCAATTCCGCCAATCTTGACGCCATGACAGGAACAATGAGCCGCAGGCGCTTAAATATGGTTATTAACAATATAGACGCGAGGAAAGAGAGATCTGACGCTTACGCCTTTATGATGATAGATATCAATAATTTCAAGGGAATTAATGATAAATACGGTCACCAGGAGGGTGACGAGGCCATAAAAACCGTGGCGGACGCTATCGGCAGGAGTATAAGGAAGAGCGATGTCCTCTGCCGCTACGGTGGGGATGAATTTGGTATACTTATGTCGCACTGCCTGCCGGATACGCCTCAGGATGTCTGTGACAGGATAGGAAGGTCCTTAACAAGTATCAACTCAGCCCATTTAAAGCCCTATGAGCTCTCTGTCAGCGTAGGCTGGAGCGTATGCGGGCCTGAAGATCCCCGCAAGGTTGATGATGTCATAAAAGACGCCGATGACGCCATGTACGAGAATAAGAAGCTATACCACAAGGAGCATAATATTCCGTTCAGATAAATGGATGAAGGCAAAGCCGTTTGTATACGAAGCCTAGCTATCGGATTATGTAAAAGCTCCTTAACCTATAATGTTAAGGGGCTTTTGTGAAGTTGGAAACATAAATCAACGAAATCATAATGTAAAAATATTACCTTTGTCTAGCTTTTTGTATATTATCTTAGAAATATTTCAATTATGTATAAGAAATGTATTGACAATGCTATATATGTATTATATAATGGGATATATTGGAGGGCTGTAAGATGACTAAAACCACGAATATGTGCATTAGGGTGAGTGAAGAAGAACTTCAGAAATTAAAGAAAGCTGCCGAAATAGAGGCTTATGCTTCATACAGCGAATTTGTAAGAAGAACGGCGCTTATTGAAGCTTCCAAGGTAATTGATGAGGCAGATAGGAAAGAAGATGACTTTGATGTCAAGTAAGACTGCTGATCAAATCAGTTATAATATGCGGCAAGTCAAAAACAAAGATTCTAAAATCGAACTTGCATTACGCAAAGCACTCTATGTCCGCGGTATTCATTACAGAAAGAATGTTACAAGTATTCTCGGAAAGCCGGATATAGCTTTTATAGGGCTAAAGATAGCTGTTTTTTGTGACAGTGAGTTTTGGCACGGATATAATTGGGATGTCAGAAAAAATGATTTTAAGACGAATCGAGAATTTTGGATTCCTAAAATAGAAAGAAACATGAGCAGAGATAAGGAGGTAACCGCTCAACTTGAATCAGAAGGGTGGGTTGTTATTCGCTTTTGGGGAAAGGAGATACTTGCCGATCCCGATAGATGCGCACAAGTAATTGAAAATACCATAAAAGCGAGGAAAAGTCAAAATGTATAGGAGTATTGACTTATTCGCCGGGATAGGTGGAATCAGAAGAGGCTTTGACAATGCTTTTAAAAGCAATATTGAGACTGTCTTTGTTTCCGAATGGGATAAACCGGCACAAAATACATACAAGTTAAATTATCCTGACTCCGAGATAGCAGGAGATATAACTAAAATCGACGAAAAAGATATACCCGGATTTGATATTTGCCTGGCGGGATTTCCATGTCAAGCATTTTCGGTGGCCGGTAATCATATGGGCTTTGAGGATGATTACCATGGAATTTGCCGCGGAACTTTGTTCCTTGACGTTGCCAGAATCTGCGAGTATCATAGACCTAAGGTGATTTTTTGCGAGAATGTGAAAGGTCTTAAAATCCATGATAAAGGTCGAACATTTAGAATTATCAGAGAAACGTTTGAGTCTTTGGGAGAAAAAACATGGACAAATGTTGCCCCTACTCTGAGAGGATATAATGTTTTCTCGGCAATCTTAAACAGTAAGGATTTCGGTGTACCACAAAACAGAGAACGTATTTATATTGTCTGCTTCAGAAAGGATCTGAATATTACTTCTTTCACTTTTCCGACGGGAAATGATAATACGAAGACAATAAAAGATATTATGGAAGATTCTCCTATCCCGTCAAAATATTATTTATCGGATACCTATGTTGAGACATTAAAAAGACATAAGGCGAGACATAAGGCAAAAGGAAATGGGTTTGGATATGAAATACGGCCGTTGGACGGAATAGCGGGAACCATTGTCTGCGGAGGCATGGGGCGCGAACGTAACCTTATAATCGATCATAGAAACCACTCTATGGTCCCTACTACTCATATAAAAGGGGAAATAAATAAGGATGATATAAGAAAAATGACGCCGAGAGAGTGGGCACGATTACAGGGCTTTCCGGATGACTTTAGGTGGTCTCTTGCGGATACACAGATGTATAAGCAATTTGGAAACAGTGTAACGGTTAATGTGATTGAAAAAATAGCAAAAAATATTAAGGAGGTACTGGATGATGCTGAGAGGAAATAAGGGCGAGTGGAGCGAAATATATGCCTTTTGTTATATTTTATCTTCGGGAATTTTACAAGCTGCGGATAAGGATTTAAACCCTATGACAGATATTTATTTTCCGGTGGTTAAGATTATACGAGAAGAAACAGAAGGTGAAAAATTAGAATATCGCCCCGAAGAGAAAATAAAATTATATCGCAGTGGAAAGTTAATAGGAGAATATAAAAAGGAAGAATTTGACGGGGCAGTGGAAACGATGCTCCGAAAAATTCCCGAGGGGACAGCCGGAACTTTCGAAATACCTGAATTGACAAGTTTTTTTGATGATATTAAAGTATCAAAACTTAAAGCCGATTCAAATCATAAGCAGGATATAGATATTCAGATACATGATATTAATACCGGAATTGCTCCGATATGCGGCTTCTCGATAAAAAGTTATCTGGGGAGTAATCCTACTTTAATAAATGCGGGGAACGGCACCAATTTTATCTATAGGATTGAGAATTGTAGCAATGCCGTAATGAATTCCGTAAATTTAATTTCCTCAAGAAGAAAGATAATCGAGAGGATGTCTGAGTTGCGCCGCAATGGGTGTAATCTTGTATTCGAAAAAGTATTGTCAAGTCAATTTGATGAAAATATGCAATTTGTCGATTCTCGAATGCCGGAAATTATGGGACATCTTCTTATGATTTCATATAGGGATGATATAAAGGATTTGCCGTCGGCAGTCAAGAAAATGAGCGAAGAAAATCCTCTTGGCTTCCGGAATATAAATATGTATGCTTATAAAGTTAAAAAATTGCTTAGCGCATGTGCTTTGGGAATGACTCCCGAGAAAAAATGGGAAGGCGCGGAGGATGCGAACGGTGGGTATATTGTGGTAAAGCACGATGGCTCTGTTGTATGCTATTATATATATAACCGCCCTGATTTCGAGCAATATCTTTTTGATTATACGTACTTTGAACGTCCGGGTACGGATAGATATAATTACGCCAATGTATATAAAGACGGAGAACAATACAGGTGTATGCTGAATTTACAAGTAAGGTTTAAAAAACAATGAGAGTTGGAAGTTTATTTTCGGGAATAGGCGGTATTGACACCGCATTCGTGCAGTCCGGATTTGATATTGTGTTTGCGAATGAATTCGATAAGGATGCTTGTGCAACTTATCGAAAGAACTTTCCGAGCACTAACTTAATAGAATGTGATATAAGAAAATTGGAAGCGAATTTGCTGCCTGACGTGGATGTATTGACTGCCGGATTTCCGTGTCAACCTTTTTCAATCTGCGGCAAACAACTTGGATTTGGTGATGAAAGAGGAAATTTGTTCTTTGAAATTATGAGGATAGCGGATGTTAAGAGGCCCAATGCGATATTTTTGGAAAATGTTGCCAATCTGGTTAAACATGATAACGGCAGAACGTTTAATATCATTTGCAACGAATTGCTTAAGAGGAAATATAACATAAGTTATAAGGTAACGGATGCTTGCGATTATGATATTCCGCAACATAGAACAAGAACATATATCACTGCATTTAAATCCGGGATCCAACTTAACACATTTCGATTTCCGGAGAAGAGGGCATCTCAGAGAAGAATTTTAGATGTAATAGATATAAACAGTAAAGCCGAGGAAAAATATTATTTGGAAAAGAGTTCCTTTAATTACCAAAAGTTGGTACGCACCATAAAAGATGAGAATCAGATTTACAGATTTTCGGATTATGGTATCCAGATGAGCAAGGATGGCATATCGTTCACACTGAAAGCCAATATGGGAACCTGGCCAAATAGAGTTCCCTATGTAAAGGATAAGTATGGCATTCGAAAGATTTCGCCCAAAGAATGTCTGGCATTGCAGGGCTTTCCTAATAATTTTGTATTTCCGAATATTTCTGAAGCATCTATGTATAAACAATGCGGAAATACAGTTTGTGTTCCTGTAGTTAAAATGTTTGCCGATGAAATATTCAAAACAATGGCCGGATAACCGATATGAATTGAGGAGCAAATGAAACTTCCGTATAGAAATGAGTTTATTTTGAATCTGAAGAAGGTGGATGAATTGCTTGACTCACTACTTACTATACGGTAGAATTTTTAACAGTAAAGCTTGAACACTACATACAAAAGTTGAGTGTCAGAAGGAAATTATTATGTTAAATATATATTATGGTGATATGGAAGATGCTATCTATGATCCGACAACATTTTTCAAAAATACAGTGCAGGATGAATGGATAACCGATTCCTTATCTGTAGAGATGATATTAGACGTGGATAAATCAAAGGTTGTAGGCCCACATGTTATTGACAGTCCTGTGCTTGGAGGTATTCCACCTGAACGATTATCAGGTGGTGTTCAGACTTTAATATTGATAAACAATGTTCCGGATAAGGTGTTTAATGCGTCCGGATGTGGCGATAACTGCGCAAAATGGCTTTTGAAAATTGCTTTGAATAAAGATATAACTATTAATCTCCGTCATTTAATGCATTTCGGAGACGGAAAATTTAAAATTCATATATTAAATAATGATTCTTATGCTGAAAACGAAGAGCAGCTAATATATATCGCGTCAGATTTTGTGAGGTAAATATGAAGGGAAGCTACAAGGTTGTTGTTCAAAACTCAAAAGTCAAATTGAAATAAAGTAATTAAGTACTACTTGACAGGACGGCGGGTAATGTGCTATAGTGTACCCAGAAGTTAGACAAAACTATCTGAAAGGAGTACACTATGATTGCTTCGATAATTGTTGGTTCCATAGTTGCCATATTGCTTGCCTTAGACGTGCGTTACATATATTCCCAGACCAAGAAGGGAGTGTGCATAGGCTGCGAAGGGAATTCATGCAGCGGTAGCTGCTCGGGATGTCACGGAGATTGTGGCAGCAAGCCGATGACGAAAGAAGAGATTAAGGCGGCCGCGGACAATTACATGAAGATGGTTAAGGCAAAATCAGACTGATAGCTGCAACATTTTCTGCCTCTCAGTTGTATTTATGTTAGAGGACATCATAATGGAATATATCATCTTACAAAAGAAGAGCGCCCTCACGGCATTTGCCGCGGCGCTCTTTGCCGCTCTTACTAAGCCATTTGCTAAGGGTGATGAAAATACATACGAATACCGCGTGAGTCAGTCGGAGAGGGTCTTTGACAAGTACAGCAACAGCCTCCTGAGGCTAGCCTACGCATACGTTCATAATATGGCGGACGCCGAAGATATTTTGCAGGACACCATGATAAAGTATATCAAGAGCGCGCCGGATTTTGAAAATGATGAGCATGAGAAGGCCTGGCTTATTAACGTCACTTCAAATACAGCGAAGAATAAGCTTAAATACGAGAAAATCCGCATGGCGGACGAACTCGATGAAAACCTTGCGGAGGAAGGGAGGGCAGACCTCTCATTTGTATGGGAAGCTGTTAAGAAGCTTCCGGTAAAGCAGCGAGAGGTTGTGCATTTATTTTACGAGGAAGGCTATAAGACGGCTGAAATTAATCTTATTACTTGGACCGATGGAAAATATGCCTATTCGATTTCCATTACCGAAGGAACTACTGAAGAAAATGCTTTGAAACTGATTAATAACAAATGATGATTTTTTATTGACAAAGTTCAAAGAAAGATTTACAATATTTAAAAGAGAGTACTGCGACAAGCGGTTTGACTCTGGCCAACAGTTAGATGATTTTTTACCTCTAACCGTCACTGGTCGGAGTGGCGGTTCTATTTCATAGCTGTAAGCGCTTCGCGCTTACTTAGTCGTAGCCAACTCTCCCACGGCTTCGCCGCGGGTCCCTTTCTACGACAACATACGCATATGGCTCTCACCTCCTTTCGAGAGGGTATTGAGTCAAACCGCCTGCCGTTGCCGGTACTCTCTGTCTCTGAGAGAGACTTAACTATTCTACTCTATTTGCAAAGCTATGTCAATAGCCTTGCTATTTTTTTGCTTTAGTCAATATGCATAAAAATCGCTGTAAATTTCTGGCAGCGATTTTTGTTTAATTTTATATCAATGATTTCCTTGACTTTAGAAAATTTCTCGTTTACAATTGAGATGTTGTGAAACAAGATATCCTAAAAAGGGGAATAATTTAATGGCAAAAGCAGCAGAAAAATCAGCGCTTGTCGCTGATGAAAATAAGCAGAAAGCCCTTGAAGCCGCTATATCTCAGATAGAGAAGGACTTCGGCAAGGGCTCCATCATGAAACTTGGCGAGGGCGCGGCTAATATGAACGTAGAAGCCGTTCCTACAGGCTGCCTCTCACTTGATATGGCGCTCGGAATCGGCGGTATACCAAAGGGAAGAATCATTGAGATTTACGGACCTGAGTCAAGTGGTAAGACCACGGTAGCCCTCCATATGGTATCGGAGGTTCAGAAGCGTGGCGGAATCGCGGGCTTCATAGATGCGGAGCACGCCCTTGACCCTGTATATGCCAAGAATATAGGCGTAGATATCGACAATCTCTACATTTCCCAGCCTGATTCAGGTGAGCAGGCCCTTGAGATAACAGAGACCATGGTCCGTTCAGGCGCAGTAGATATCATCGTTGTTGACTCAGTCGCGGCCCTTGTTCCTAAGGCTGAAATTGATGGTGAAATGGGTGACTCTCACGTAGGCCTTCAGGCAAGACTCATGAGCCAGGCTCTCAGGAAGCTTACAAGCGTAGTAAGTAAGACCCAGTGTATAGTAGTATTTATCAACCAACTCCGTGAGAAGATCGGTGTCATGTTCGGAAACCCTGAAACCACCACAGGCGGACGCGCTCTCAAGTTCTACGCGTCTGTAAGACTTGACGTAAGAAGGACAGAATCTCTCAAGCAGGGTGGCGAGGTCATCGGAAACCACGTCAAGGTAAAGGTCGTTAAGAATAAGGTATCGCCTCCGTTTAAGGAAGCAGAATTTGATATCATGTTCGGCAAGGGCATCAGCCGTTCGGGAGATGTTCTTGACCTTGCGGTAAATGATGATATTATCCAGAAATCAGGCGCATGGTTCGCTTACAACGGCGAGAAGATAGGTCAGGGACGTGAGAATACCAAGCAGTTCCTTGAAGACCATCCTGATATTTTCGCGGAAGTAGAGCATAAGGTTCGCATAAAGCACGGTTTTGAGGCTGAAGATACGGAAGAGGCTAAGCCTGCGAGGACTTCAAAGGCAGCGAAGACCGCAGAAGCGGAAGCGGTTGAAACTTCAGAACAGTAATTAAAATTCATGTATATTGAAAATATTGAAAAGGTAACCAAGGCTAAGTACAAGGTCACGACAGACGAAGGTGTCCTGTATCTCTATACAGGGGACCTTCGCCGTTATAAGGTGAAGGCGGGCGAAGAGCTTTCTCTCGAGAACTATGATACCTTAATCAAGGAGACATTAAGGCCCCGCTGCAGGAGGAAAACTCTTGATATCTTAACCCGCTCCGACAAGACGGAGGCTGAGCTGAGAGAGAAGCTTGCCCGGTACGGCTATCCCGGTTTCTTAATTGACGATGCCATAGATTACGCGAATAAGTATCACTATATAAATGATGAGCGTGTCGCTAATTCATATATTTACTTTAAGAGTGGCAGGAAGAGCTCTCGCGAGATGAAAATGGAATTAGCCAGGAAGGGCGTGGATAAGGAAACCATTGAACGACTTATAGAAGAAAAGGCGGATGACGGTGAAGCTATAGAAAATGCTATAATACGGAAGGTTGGAAGCGCCGAAAGTCTTGATGATGACAAGCTTCGAAAGCTTCAGGCCTACCTCTACCGCCATGGCTTTGAGACGGATTTAATAAAAGAAAAGACTGCGAGATTTCGAGAAAAGGCTTGACAAAATTAGAAATATTTTGTATAGTAGAGAAGTTGCGGGATTTGTATATGCAGTCTTGGCGGAACGGTAGACGCGCTAGATTCAGGTTCTAGTGGGAGTTAAATCCTGTGTGAGTTCAAATCTCATAGACTGCACTGTTTGTGCTCATCGCGAAGCGATGAGTGCCAAGGATTCGCGTAGCGAATCCGGAATAATTGTGCCAGGTTTTAGCCTGCCCAGGTGGGCAGGCTCTTTTGTTAATTTGGAGGAGCTTATGGTACGCGCTATTTATCCGGGAAGTTTTGACCCTGTTACATTGGGACATATAGATATAATTAAGAGAAGCGCTTCGATTGTGGACGAGCTTGTAGTCGGGGTACTGGTAAATAAAGGAAAGCATCCCCTCTTTTCCATGCCTGAGCGCTATGAGATGGTCTGTGACGCCGTTAAGGGTATGAAGAATGTCAAGGTCGAGACCTTTGACGGCATGACGGTTGACTTTGCCAAGAAGCATAACGCAAGCATCATTATCAGGGGACTTAGGGCCATCACTGATTATGAGAATGAAATGCAGATAGCCCAGACCAACAGGAGCATAGATTCCGATATAGAGACCATGTTCTTAATTACTGATTTACAGTACGCTTACCTCTCATCCACTACTGTCAAGGAGATCGCGTCCTACGGCAAGGATGTGTCGGCCTCAGTCACGCCGCTCGTCGCAAGGAAGCTTCATGAGAAGTTTAACGAAGTCCACGCCCCAAAACCAACCGACCCGAAAATAAGACTATGCTAGTTGTCGTGCCGCGAAGCGGTACGACCCGCGATTCGCGAAGCGAATCGATCGGCTTCTTTTCAAAGAAAGTCAGCGAAGCTGACTTTCTTCTTCCGTGCCGCGAAGCGGTACGACAATTTTCAGAAATGTTAAGAAAGTTATGGTTGACATAAGAGCCTATATATTGTACTATTGTTAACAGTACAGATTTTAGGTTCATAAAGCTGATAAATATAACCTTTACTAAACGTGAATATATGAAAAAAGTTTACTTTTTCACTGTACTTTTTTCACAAAAACTGTTATACTTAAACCATAGGAATTGCATGGAAAACTGCAGTAAATCACATTTATTACTGTAGAAAAAGGAGGTAACTTCTTATGGATAAGGTTATAACAATCAGCAGACAGTACGCAAGCGGCGGCCGCGAGATCGGCGAGAAGCTTGCTAAGGCTTACGGAATTCCTTTTTATGACAGACTGCTCATTTCAAGAGCGGCCAAGGAGAGCGGCTTCGCTGAGGACGCGTTTGATAACGCCGAGATGAAGGCAACTAACAGCCTTCTATATTCTATAGCGATGGGCATGAACGCCTACGGCAGCCCTGATATCGGATATACGCAGATGTCACTCGATGACAGGATTTATATCGCACAGTCTGAAGTTATAAGGAAGGTTGCCGATGAAGGACCATGCGTTATAGTAGGGCGTTGCGCAGACTACATTTTAAGGCAGCGCACCGATGTGGTAAATATTTTTATCTGGGCATCGACACCGTTCAGGATTGACCGCGCCATCAGCTATGGCGTAGAGTCTGAGAAGGTTGAAGATGTTCTGAACCGCATGGATAAGCGGAGGGCTAATTACTACAACTATCACGCAAGCGAGAAATGGGGCAGGGTCACGAACTATCACCTCTCCATTCAGAGCGACTACAAAGGAATCGACAAATCTGTAGAAGTTATTGAGAAATTCCTTGAGACTGTTGACTAAACTTACGGGCAGAAGGGTTTCGCTTCTGCCCTTTTTAAATGTATGGCGGAGAATATTATTGAATTAAAGCATGTGAAGAAAACCTATCACATGGGCACAGAGAAGATCAGAGCTGTAAATGATGTGAGTTTCACCATAGAAAAAGGTGAATTCTGCTGCCTTCTCGGTACATCAGGTTCGGGTAAATCGACCCTTCTTAACCTTATGGCCGGCATAGAGAAGGCAAGCGGCGGAGAGATTAAGATCAAGGGGTATGACATCAGGAAGATGAGCGAGAAGAGCCTTGCCGACTTCAGACAGCGGTATCTGGGCTTCGTATTCCAGTCTTATAATCTTATCGGCTCCATGAACGCTATTGAAAATGTGGAGCTCCCCCTTGTCTTTAAGAGAGTTCCCGCGGCGAAGCGGCGGAAGCTTGCCATAAAGATGCTAAAGCAGGTAGGCCTCGGATCCCGTATGGAGCATAAGCCAAACGAGATGTCAGGTGGACAGCAGCAGCGAGTCGGCATAGCGAGAGCCTTTATAGCGAAGCCTGAGATAGTCTTTGCGGATGAGCCGACCGGAAACCTTGATACCAAAACCACAATGGAGGTAATGGACCTGATTCATACCATGGCGAGGCGAAATTATCAGACCATAGTAATGGTTACCCATGACCCGCGTCTTGCCGACTACGGTGACAAAATCATCCATGTTCTCGACGGTAATATCACCGATATTGAAAAAAAGAAGAGCGCCGAGGATATAGATAAGGAATGCAGGGAGGCGGCAGAAGCTTATAAGGCAGAGCTTGCCGCAAAGAAGAAGGCTAAGGCTGAGCGAATCGCGGCGCTAAAAAGCGGCGCTGTCGAGACCATGACCGAAAAAGAAAATTCAAAGAGAGAAAATTAACGATGAAATTTAAGAATATAAAAAAATATATGGCAATAGGACTTGCCGCCTTTGTAGCTTCGGCAAGCGTGACAGGGTTTAACGTGACAAGGGCGTACGCTACTCCAAATGATGGTGATTCTACTACAGTTTCAACTTCAACGGAGGTTCACGCTCCGACAATTATTGTTGAGGGAAGTCATACCACGTTTCACGCGAATGCCGGTGAAACGGTTGATATCAAGCTTCCTGTGCGGGTCCAGGATTTTTCGCTTGTGAATCCCGACATTTATATTTCGAACGAAAATGAGGGAACTGTAACAGTGAGCTCTACGCCTGAGCTGCTTGATTCAAACGGAAGTCATCGCACGTATTTAAATAAGGATGAGCACGGATATATACATTTTACCGTAAAGGTGAGTTCGAGCGCTGCCGCTAAGACCTACAGCGGTTTTACCTTAAGCATCGGCGCTGTCGACTCGGAGAACCGCTATGATGAGCGAACCGTGAAAAATATCAGCAAGCTTCGCATTATTGTGGATAAGGCAAAGCAGGGAGCGAAATTTACCATGAGCAAGGTATCCACTCCCGCGAAGGTTACGCCGGGCTCGGCATTTTCAGTGAGCTTCACGATTAAGAATTCCGGTGATGTCGATTCGGAGAACACTTCAGTTAAAATCTCGGGCTTTGACGCAAGCTTCATTACCGACGATTCCACGATTCAGAACCTGGGGACTCTTAAAGCCGGAAGCACCAAGAGACTTACCTATAAGTTCACTGCCTCAGAGACCTTAGCAGCATCAGGTATTGTTCCTATTGCGGTCGAAGTGACTAGCTCTAGCTCATCAATTTCCTCCGGAGGTGAGGGAACGTCAAATTCAGCGGGAGCCTTTACTGTCTCGGTGCAGACCTATGTACCTGAGAAGGAGGAGGCTGAGGTTAAGATGCCTACCATCCAGGTAATAAAGACCTCTTACCCGACGAAGGTAAAGGCTAATCAGAAGGTCCATATTGCGGTCACACTCCGGAATACAAGCAATATTACCGCAAAGGATTTTATTGCGGAGGTTCCTTCATTTGGCGACGCGGCCCTTAATCCGAACGCGGCTTATACGAAAAAACGCGTAAAGAAGCTTGAACCCGGCGATACAGTTACCTTAAGCTATAACCTTACAGCGATAGATAGCTTCAGTGACGGCATTCACCCGCTTGAAATCAAGTGGTCCTATTATTCTGTAATGGATAAAAAGAGCGAAAAACAGCAAAACGACAGCATTATCCTTTATATGGACGGGAAGGCAAAGGAAGATGATACCGCTTCTGAAGGCTTAAATTCTGTTCCGAAGCTCATGGTAGCCGATTATGATACCGGAACCGATAATATTATGGCAGGTAAGATATTTAATTTTACCATGACCATAAGGAATACTCATAAGAAGCTTTCAGCCAACAATATTCAGGTCACAGTTTCGAGCGCTGACAATACATTTTCTATTGTTGAGGGAAGCGCGAGCTTCATGCTCGATTCCCTTGCTGCGGGCGAAGAGACCAAGCTCACTGTGCCTCTCAAGGTAAAGGGCGATGTTGCTACGAACGGATACGACTTAAAGATAACCTTCAACTACGAATATGAGGCGACCGACCCGGCCATAAATAATGGGAAGACCAAGGTCTCAAAATCGAATTCGATAGATGAGACGCTTAAGCTTCAGGTATACAGTAACGACAGGCCTCAGGTCAGCAACATTTCCGTCGGAGACGGGGAGACCCCTGTGAACGGCCAGACGACCTCTGTTTCATTTGATTTTAACAACATGGGTAAGAGCCCGCTCTATAATGTAACCGCCAAGATTTCGGGTGACCTCACTCCTTCGGGAGATATGTTAATCATTGGAAATGTAGATCCGGGTACAGGCAAGAACTGGTCTATTGATGTAACCCCTATGGTTTCGGGAACCGCGAACGGAACGCTTACCATTTCATACGAGGACAGCAATGGAAATGTCTCAAGCTATGATACTCCTTTTACGACTGAGGTAACCGATTATGTGCCTGATGAACCGGGTACAGATGTGGTTATACCTACAGAAGACACGACACAAAAGGGACTTCCTAAGTGGGCTTTCATATTGATAGAAATTGCTCTCCTTCTTGCTTCGATATTCATAACCAGAAGCGTATATATCAAGAGCTACAAGAAGAAGGCTAAGGAAAAGCTTGAAAACAGCGATGATGACGATATTTAAAAAGAGGAAATAAATGGATACAGAGACAACGACAAATACAGTTGATGCGACCCAGACCACAAGCGCCGCGGAAAGCACATATGAAAACCAGACCGCGAATCCGGGAACATCATCCGTAACTACAGAGAACACGGATACAGGCGAAACCACCGGCGTAAATGGAACCGATACCACAGGCACCGATACTACAGCTAACGATACCTCCGACAATACAGCAACAGACACGGGAACAACAGCCACGACAGGCATAGCGCCATCTGGAATAGCTGAGAGTGGCGAGGCAACCGACGGCACTGCCGCAGGTACCATGACAAATGGCACGTATACTGCGACAGACGGCTCGGGCGACGGTTCATCATCGGATGGAGCAAAGACCGGGTCGACCGGTATTTCAAGTGAAGGCAGTATAGGCTCGGGCGATACCGGGTCGCTTAGCAGCGAGACAACCACAGGTGATGGTTACGCTAATACAACGGTAGAGGACTATTCTGATGGCGGTGACGCGGCTTATACCGACGGAGGGTATACCGGCGATACGACATATTCCGAGACAGGAGATTTGGGCGGAGCCGGCAGCAATGTAGTAGGTCCTCTCGTTATCGGAATTACAAGTGTCATAGTTCTTGCGGTTGGAATAGTTTTAGGAATATTACTTGCCAAAAGGCGGATTAAAAAAGGAATAAATTTATATGAGGATTAGTGATCTCGTAAGGATGGGACTCAGAAACCTCAACAGAAGGCGGGCTCGTACCGCCTTAACTGTTATAGGTATCGTAATCGGAACCATTTCCATTACTGTCATGTTCTCTATAGGTATCGGCCTTAACAAGAGCTTTGAGGAGCAGGTCATGCAGATGGGGTCCATGACCATGATTACCGTAAACAATTATGCCGATACCATGAATTCGAACGGTGATTATACAGGCTCGAAGAAGCAGAAGCTCGATGACAAGCTTGTGGAAAGCATAAAGCAGATACCTCATGTGAAAAATGTATCGCCTGTTACTGATGTGAATATAGAGCTTCACTCGGGTAGATATATGAACTCCACGAATATCAGTGTAATGGATTCGTCTTCATTTGAGGATTTCGGATTTCCCGCTCTTAACAGTGGTGATTATAACCCTTCGGATTCCAAAAGACGGGTAAAGATCTGGGCCGGCAAGGATTTATTTTCTTACTTTTACGACCCGAATAGCTCAAACTTCCAGTCTAAGGCTATAGACCCGGAGAAGGACAGAATAACTGTGAGCCTTGCCCAGGATGAGAATACTCCTACTGATTCGAATACAGGCAAAGTGACTGTTGATTTTAAGAAATACACAGCCGATGTCTGCACATTTAACACTGATGACTACTCTGAGTACAGCTATTCCATGTACATGGACCGATCGGACTTTGAGAACATGTATAAGGATTATCTCAGCCAGCTTACCGGTGACGCGAAGAAGAAGGCCAAGAAGAAGCTGACGGTTTACTCAAGCATCAAGGTAAACGCTGACAATGTTAAGAATGTAGAGAAGATCCAGGAGGCTATAACGGCCCTCGGATACCAGTCATCGAGCCTTTCCTCCATGACCAAGCAGATGCAGCAGACCAGTAACATGATTCAGGCGGTTCTTGGAGGAATCGGAGCGGTAGCCATGATTGTCGCTGCCATATCGATAGCCAACACTATGGTCATGTCTATCTATGAGCGTACCAAGGAAATCGGTGTCATGAAGGTGTTAGGCTGCCAGGTTTCGGATATCAAGAAGCTTTTTCTCTTTGAGTCGGGAATGATGGGACTCATAGGCGGTGTAATCGGAATCGCTTTAAGCTACCTTGCTTCATTTATTATTAACCGATTTGGAGGCCAGATACTCTCCTCAATGGATGGAGGCGGTGGAGCGTCGAAACTGTCTATCATACCGTGGTGGCTCCCTGTCGCGTCTTCGCTATTCGCGCTTCTTGTGGGCGTCCTTTCAGGTTACTATCCTGCGAGCCGCGCCACCAAGATCTCAGCCATAGAAGCAATGAAATCAGAATAAGGGACACACCAGATAAAACAGAAGCCAGCTATGCTGGCTTCTTATTGTTTAAGAATAATTTTCATCATTCAATGCCTTCATAAGTTCGGAGACAGAATTATAAGGTCCATACAAGTCCTCTCCATTCTCGGAAGATTCCATAGTTAATATTGTTATGTTATTGGTGACATTAGTATCGTTCATGCAATCACCTCCAAACTGTGTCCATCGATTTAACAAGGTATAACCAATTGTTTTTAATATAGTGTTAATCCAGTCAAGCATGATTGCATCATCTCAAATCATACTCCGTTCTCTTAATTCATTAACCGCATCTTCATCTACATCAATTTTTCCAGCATATTTCATTATGGCGTTTTTCTTTTTTTGACGGCTGCTTGTCGCTTCCTCGTTTGTCCCACCTTGCTGAATTTTATCAATCAATTGAATAACAAATCTGACGTTGTCATCTGACAACTGATCAATTTTATTATAAGCTTCCTGCTGCAATGTCATAATCAGTGTCTCCTTTCGAAAATTGATTCTTGAGTAAAATGTATCATATTTAACGTAATATGTCAATGGAAGCTGTTTCTTTACAAAATGATAATGAATACATTATGTATATTTTATCATTCAAATGTTGACACTTTGAATGATATATGCTAATATTTGAATTGGAAGGAGGCAAACTGTATGACAACCATAACACTCAGGATATCGGATGAAGATAAAGAAGAATTAGATGAAGTTGTGGAAGCCATGGGTATGAACCTCACGACTTTTTATATGGTCTATACCAAGCGGGTGTTAAGGGAACGACGCATCCCTTTTGACATCTCCGCCCCAATAGATGAAGAAGAATCAAAGAAGGAGGAACGATAGTGCCTGGTCCCGTAAAATTAATCTTAACTGCGTAGCAGTTAGGAGAAATTTTATGGTACCTGGCACGGAAAGATAAGGAGGAAGAGTAAATGAACCTTGATAAAATGACTCAAAAGACTCAGGAAATGATACGGTCGGCCCAGTCTCTGGCTGAAGACAATCATAACCAGAACATTGAGCAGGCCCATATCCTGTATTCACTTATAACCCAGGAAAATGGTCTCATTTCCGAGCTCTTTAAGAAAATGGGCGTCTCTCTGCCAAACCTAGAGGCAGAGACAAAGCACATAGTAGACGGCTATCCGAAGGTCTCAGGCAGTGGCTTTTCAGGAAACCAGATCTATATAAGTCGTGAGACCGAGGACGCCTTCAACGCCGCAGAGGAAGAAGCTAAGAAAATGAATGACTCCTACCTATCGGTGGAGCATGTAATGCTAGGTATTCTCGATAAGCCCGACAGGCTGATGGGTGACCTTTTTAAGAACTTCAATATCACAAAGGACGGCTTCCTTAAGGTACTCATGGAAGTCAGAGGCGACCAGAATGTTACGAACGAGAACCCGGAGGAAACCTACAATGTCCTCAAGAAATACGGCCAGGAGCTTGTTAGCCTTGCGAGGGCCGGAAAGCTTGACCCTGTTATAGGCCGTGATGATGAGATAAGAAATACTATCCAGATATTGTCAAGAAAGAGAAAGAACAACCCTGTCCTCATAGGTGAACCGGGTGTCGGAAAAACCGCTATAGCAGAGGGATTGGCACAACGTATTGTAAATGGCGATGTGCCGAACTCTCTTAAGGACCGCGAGATATTTTCTCTTGATCTCGGAGCCCTGGTTGCCGGAGCGAAATACCGCGGCGAGTTCGAGGAGCGTTTCAAGGCAGTTCTTAACGCAATAAAGAAGAGCGATGGAAAGATTATCCTCTTCATAGATGAGCTTCATACCATAGTAGGAGCCGGTAGGACCGACGGCGCCATGGATGCCGGAAACCTTCTTAAGCCTATGCTTGCTAGAGGCGAGCTTCACTGTATCGGCGCTACTACCCTTGATGAGTACCGAGAGTACATAGAGAAGGATGCCGCCCTTGAGAGACGTTTCCAGCCTGTAATGGTCGACGAGCCGACAGTAGAGGATACGATTTCGATTCTGCGTGGTCTGAAGGAGCGCTATGAGGTATTCCACGGTGTTAAAATTCAGGACCAGGCCCTGATAGCGGCGGCTACCCTCTCCAATCGGTACATTTCCGACAGATTCCTTCCCGATAAGGCTATCGACCTCGTGGATGAGGCCTGCGCCATGGTCCGCACGGAAATGGATTCCATGCCTGCTGAGCTTGACGACATAAGACGTAAGATTCTACAGCTTCAGATAGAGGAAAATGCCCTGAAACGTGAGACGGACCAGATCACACAGGAACATCTCGCCGACATCAGAAAGCAGCTTTCAGAGCTCCAGGGCCGGTATGATGCCATGAAAGCTAAGTGGCAGAACGAGAAGAACTCTATCGGCAAGGTTCAGAAGCTCCGTGAGGAGATAAATGATGTAAATACCCAGATAGAGAAGGCTGAACGTGAGTATGACCTCAACAAGGCCTCAGAGCTAAAATATGGAAAGCTTCCTCAGCTAAAGGCTGAACTCGAGAAGGAGGAAAAAATCGCCGATGAGCAGAAGGATGGCAATTCAGATACCCTCCTTCGCGACAAGGTCACGGATGATGAGATAGCGAAAATAGTTGAACGCTGGACGGGAATCCCTGTGAACAGGCTTCTTCAGGGCGAGCGCGACAAGCTTCTCCATATGGAGGATATCCTCCATAAGAGGGTTATAGGCCAGGATGAGGCTGTAAAGAAGGTCGCTGAGGCTGTCATGAGGAGCCGTGCCGGAATCAAGGACCCTAAGAGGCCTATCGGTTCATTTATGTTCTTAGGACCTACCGGTGTAGGTAAGACAGAGCTTGCGAAGGCACTTGCTGAAGCTCTCTTTGATGATGAAAGGAACATGATCCGAATCGACATGACCGAGTATATGGAGAAATACTCAGTGAGCCGTCTCATAGGAGCGCCTCCGGGATATGTAGGTTATGAGGAGGGCGGTCAGCTCACGGAAGCAGTCAGACGTAAGCCTTATTCAGTCGTACTCTTTGATGAAATAGAGAAGGCCCATCCTGATGTATTTAACATCCTCCTTCAGGTGCTCGATGACGGCCGTATCACAGACTCGCAGGGACGGACAGTTGATTTTAAGAATACTATCATTATTCTTACGTCAAACCTCGGTTCACCTTATATTCTGGAAGGCATAGAACCGAATGGAGAAATAAGCGCTGAAGCAAAGGAAAAGGTAAATGATCTCCTCAAGCAAAGCTTCAGGCCGGAATTCCTCAACAGGCTGGATGATATCGTCTTCTATAAGCCGCTTGCAAAAGAAAATATCGGAAGGATCGTTGACCTTATGCTTGTAGACCTTAAGAAGCGTCTCGCCGATAAGAACCTAAGTCTTGAACTCACCGATGCCGCAAAGGATTACATCATAGACAAGGGCTATGATGTGACCTATGGCGCAAGGCCGCTTAAGAGACTTCTTCAGAGTGAGGTTGAGACCCTTATTGCGCGCGAGATAATAGGTAAAGATCTGACACCGGGAAGTACGCTTACAGTAGACTATAACGGGACAGAGCTTACGGTGACTGAAAAACAGTAATAAGAGATTCATGAAAATAGGTGGCGGGCAATATATGCCTGCCGCCTTTTTGAATTTTGTGAAACCTTACATTTGCGGAAAAGGACCTTGACTTTACCACTTTAATGCTGTTACAATAAGAATGGCTGTTCAGACAGTTTAAGAACAGAAAATACTTAATCCAAGGGGATAAAAAGATGCAGGTTTATGAAGAACTTAAGGCAAGAGGACTTCTTGCGCAGGTAACAGATGAAGATGTAATAAAAGACCTTGTGAATAACGGCAAGGCCACATTCTATATAGGCTTCGACCCGACAGCGGACTCACTCCATGTAGGTCATTTCATGACACTCGTTCTCATGAAGCGCCTCCAGATGGCCGGAAATAAGCCTATAGCTCTTATCGGCGGCGGTACCGGCATGATAGGTGATCCGTCAGGCAGAAATGATATGCGTTCCATGATGACGAATGAGACGATCGACCATAACTGTGAATGCTTCAGAAAGCAGATGGAGAGGTTCATTAGCTTCGGTGACGGCGCGAGCGACGCCATCATGGTAAATAACGCCGACTGGCTCCGCGATATGAACTTCATGGAATTCATGAGAGAGATAGGAGTCCATTTCAACGTGGCGACCATGCTTCGTTCCCGCGCTTACGAGAACAGGATGGGTCGTGAGGGCGGCCTCACCTTCTTTGAAATGAGCTACATGCTCCTTCAGGCCTATGATTTCTACAGACTCTACTGCGATTACGGCTGCAACCTCGAGTTCGGCGGTGATGACCAGTGGTCTAACATGCTCGCGGGTACTGAGCTCATTAGGAAGAAGCTTGGCAAGGACGCTTCAGCCATGACTATAACCCTTCTCACCAAGTCAGACGGCAAGAAAATGGGCAAGACAGCGGGCGGCGCCGTATGGCTCGACCCTGATAAGACCAGCCCTTACGATTTCTACCAGTACTGGAGAAATGTGGATGACGCCGATGTGCTTAAGTGCATCAAGATGCTCACATTCCTTCCTCTTGATGAGATCGCTGAGATGGAAAAATGGGAAGGCGCGAAGCTTAATGAGGCAAAGCAGATCTTAGCTTACGAACTTACCAAGATGGTTCACGGCGAGGACGAGGCTAAGAAGGCCGAGGAAGGAGCCAAAGCCCTCTTTGCGGGCGGTGGCAATACCGACAATATGCCAACCTATACCATGTCCATGGAAGACGCAAGGGATGGAGCTTTCGACATCGTAACCATTTTACACAAATCCGGCCTTGTAGATACAAGGTCAGACGGCAGACGCGCCGTAGAACAGGGAGGTGTATCTGTAGATGGAAACAAGATTACTGACTTCAAATTTACATTCAAGCCTGAAGACCTCAAAGACGGAATCGTCGTTAAGCGCGGAAAGAAGAAGTTCTGCAAGGTTAACGCGTAAGAGAATTTTCGTAGTGGCGATAGCGGGAGCGCTTGTCCTTAGCTTCCCACTGCCTGCGAAGGCCGCTTCAAGCGAGGGAGTATTCGGGAACTTTATGGGCCAGAGCGACCTCTCGGGATTCTCGAGCCTTGAGAAGGACATTTACAATTATCTTAAGAAGCAAATTATCGCTGTCGCGAACGGAACCGCGAAGGCCGAAGACGTTGAGACAATTTATGGAAATGTCAAGGGCATAAGCACAGTATTTACAATGACGAACAGGAATGTCGCAAGCCTCAGAACCCTTGCAAATACAGGCAACAGCGATGTAATAATTCGTGATTTAAGGAATATAAATACATCAAAGATAATAGAAGCCCTGATGAATGACTGCCCTTACGAGCTCTACTGGTTCAACAGGCAGACAAATACGGAGTACGAGCTTTCCGGGACCGTTGACAATCCCGTGCTCAGATATACAATGAAGCTCGGCGTTGGGAGTGACTTTGCGGTTAAGACGTCAGGTATGTACTACAATGACGCTTATGTTGCCCTGTCATCGGTTGAACTTGCCGACAGGGCTATAAGAAACGCTAAGAATATAGTGTCTGCGAATACGGGCAAGAGCGATTACGCAAAGCTCTTTGCCTACAAGCAGGCTATCTGTGATATGAATACCTACAATGCGGCTGCCGCACAGTCCGCTTATCAGACGAGCCTTATAAATCCATGGGAATTTACCAGTGTCCTTGACGGTGATGACTCCACGAACGGTGTATGCGAGGCCTATTCTAAGGCATTTAAGCTGCTCTGTGATCTCTCGGATTTCAGCTCACCGAATGTAAAGGCCTATCTCGTATCGGGAACCATGAGCGGAGAGATGTCTGGCTCTGTCGACCATATGTGGAATATTGTCACTATGGAAAATGGAGAAAATTACCTCGTCGATGTCACAAACTGTGATGATGGGTCCATCGGAAGTCCCGACAAGCTCTTTTTAGGTCCGGACGAGAGTGTGCCGACAGGAAGTCCTTACAGTGGATACAGGGTAGATATTGAACATGAGGGTTACTATCCGACCTGGGTAGGGTATACCTACGCATCCGACACCTTTGCTTCGGTATCCGCGTCTGTACTGATACTTTCGACTGCGGTTTATAACCCATATCAGTCCGGTACCTACAGCGGAGCGTCTACGAAGCTATCACTTCCGGAGGTAACCACGGTATCGGATGAGGAGGCCTCAGCGACTGTAGGCTCCACAGGTACAGGCGGAAACGACTCGAATTCAACATCAGATTCAGCTTCCGCGACAAGCGATGTCACCGCAGTTACCACAAGTCAGATAAACAGTATTAAGCTTGCCTCAACTAATGGCAGCGTGAAGCGGGGCAAGACAAAGAAGATAACTCTTTCGTCAACAGCGGATACAAGCGTTATTAAGAAGATAAGCTACAAATCACTTAATACGAGGGTCGCTAAAGTAAGCTCCAAGGGAAAGATAACCGGCCTCAGGAAGGGTAAGGCTAAAATCCGTGTAACTGTGACCCTTACGAACGGGGCAAAGAAATATTTTACATACACGATTACCGTAAAGTAATAATGAAAATCAACACATTTACAAGGGGAAATTGAAATGAAGGAATATACAAGCTATATTTTCGACCTGTACGGAACACTTATCAACATTAAGACCGATGAAAATGATCCTAAATTCTGGAAGAAAATGGCCCGGATTTACGCTAGCCAGGGCGCCTATTACAAGGGAAAGGAGCTTCATAAGGCTTACATTTCCCTTGTGACAGGTAAAGAAGAAAGGCTTTCGTCGGAGCTTGGCACTAAGTACCCTGAGATAGACCTCGGTGAGGTTTTCTGGGAGCTTTACGCAAATGCCCCGAAGACAGGGAGCGAGATGCTAACGCCTGCTGTCGGTGACAGATTTAAGTTCCTCAACCCTAAGACCTGCACCCACGCAGAGAAGGCCGTTTTTGTTGAAATGATCGCGAATGAATTCAGGGTCCGTTCGAGGAAGAAGCTGAAATTATTTAAGAACACAGAGCGCACACTCTTAGAACTCAGGAGACGGGGTAAGAAGGTCTATCTTCTTTCAAACGCCCAGGCGCTCTTTACATGGCCTGAGCTCTCGCAGACAGGCCTTATTCCATATTTTAACGATATTTTTATCTCATCCGAGCATAAGATGAAGAAGCCCGCGAGGAAATTTATGGAAGAACTCCTCGCTAAGGACGCCATTTCACGCGAAAATGCCGTAATGATAGGAGATAACATGGACTCCGATATGGCAATCGCCGCGAAGTGCGGAGTCGACGGCATATTAATAAATTCGCGTAAATTGTCGAAAAAGGAGATAAAGGCGGAACTTGAAAGCCTCCGCGCGGAGCTCGGCACAGACTTCGAGCCCGCGGAGATAGTGGACGATATCAGCGAGATACTATAGAAAGGCGGAGAAAATGGGAACGTATCTTAATCCCGGAGCGGATAAATTTCAAAGGGCTCTTAATTCGGAAATTTATGTTGACAAGTCTCTGCTTATTTCGTATACAAACAAGGTATTCTATACGAATCAGCAGTACCTCTGTGTAAGTCGTCCCAGAAGGTTTGGAAAGTCATTGACAGCTGATATGATTTCCGCTTATTATGATAAGTCGGCGGATTCAGATGACTTATTTCATGGGCTGAAGATAAGCACCTGTGATACGTTTGAAAAATACCTTAACAACTATGATGTTATTAAGATAAATATTCAGGATTTTCTGAGCGGAACCTCGAATTTATCTGAACTTATAAGGCGGTTGAGGGAGGTTGTGATAAGGGAGCTGATAAAAGAATATCCTTCGGTTGATTATTTTGATAAGTCAGATATGATAGAATGCTTACAGGACATATACAATGAGAACCATAAGCCTTTTGTAATTATTATTGATGAGTGGGATTGTATCTTCAGAGAATATCCACACGATGATGAGGCGCAAAGGGCCTATCTTGACTTCCTAAGGGCATGGCTAAAGGATAAGGCGTATATCGGCCTGGTTTATATGACCGGAATATTGCCAATAAAGAAGTATGGTACCAATTCTGCCTTAAATATGTTTACGGAAATTTCGATGGAAAAGCCCGGAAAACTGGCTGAATATACAGGATTTACCGAACAAGAGGTGGAAAAACTTGCCGAAAAATATAACATAGACATGATGGAATGCCAAAAATGGTATGATGGTTATAGCTTTCCGGAATGCAGCCATATATATAATCCTGATTCAATAGTAAAGGCTATGAATACCGGAATTTTAGATGACTATTGGAATCAGACGGAGACTTATGAAGCACTCAAACAATATATCAATTTAAATTATGATGGACTTCGGGACAGTATTATAAAACTGATGTCGGGTGAGAGAGTAAAGATTGAAACCGGAAGTTTTCAGAACGACATGACAAATTTTAACAACTCGGACGATGTCATGACTTTGCTTATCCACTTGGGATATCTTGGTTATGATTATACAAACGGTGAAGTATTTATTCCTAACCGTGAAATAATGAAAGAGTTTGCGACGGCTATTGTAGCGAATAAAGGCTGGAATGAAATAGCTGATGCTATAAAGGATTCTGACAGTCTTTTATCGGCAACATGGAACTTCGATGAGTCGTTAGTCGCTGAGTATCTATCAAAGGCGCACTTTGAGACAAGTACGCTTCAGTATAATGATGAAAATGCGCTTTCATATACGGTTTCACTGGCGTATTTTTCCGCTAGAAAATATTATACAGTAGTACGTGAACTACCTTCGGGTAAGGGATTTGCTGATTTGGCTTTTGTTCCACGAAGGAACTGCCCGGATAAACCGGCTATGATAGTAGAATTAAAATGGGATAAGGCTGCATCGACAGCAATAAACCAGATAAGAGAAAAAAATTATCCGAGATCACTTCAAGATTACCGGGATAATATCATTTTAGTGGGAATTGTTTATGATCGTAAGACAAAAGAACATAAGTGCAAGATTGAGAAGTTAACCGAGCAAGCTTAAAGAAAATTTAGAAAAGTTCTTAATGACATAACTTTGACAAACACAGTTGATATAATGTGAATTGACAACATTACTAATGTAAAAGAAACGTAAGCAGTACACAATTTGTGGAGAAAATGGTGCAATATGGATGACGATATACAGAATGAAGAGCAAAATTCAATCTTAGAAAGTCATTTAGGAAACAAATACAAAGTTGGTGTATTTGAAGGCATGTATGATTATCCTGATGAGTTTATGAAATGGGACTCTGAGATTGAAGACATGTTTGAAGAAGAACTTAATTAGTATTTTGTAATGGAGGTTGTTTTATGAACTCTGAGAGAAGGTATAAAGATATGGAAAAAAAGCATGAGAAGAAGCGGACATGGCGGAAGAATCTCGCCGTCCTCCTCGTCTTCACCCTCGTCCTGACCCTTGCGAACGCCTACGGCACCGAAGGGGTCTTTAAGGGGTTGCTCGGAGTTTTTGAGGCGAAGGCGGCCAGTGATAAGGCCTCTGAATACAGACTCACGTATACAGTAGGAAAAGAGACAAAATCAATTCAGTTTACAGGTGAAAATGATTATGAATTTGTACAGGGTACAACTCAAGGGATAAATGTAAATGTTTTAACCCTTCAGGGGTCGGAAAGTAATCCGGATGTGGATAATAGGGCTAAAATCACATTTGCGGATGGAAGTAATAACACAGACGTTTGTAAAGTGGAAGTTTTCAGTCCAAATAATAAATTACAGGGCATAAAAATAACAGCAAAAAGTGCCGGAAACGTTACTGTAAATATGCAGTTGGCTATTGGAAATGGAGAACACGCCAACCTTAATCTTACTATCAAAGTACCTATTCTTGTTAATGATTCTCCTAAATATGGTACTGTTACAGGTGGTGGATATTCCTCATATACAGGCGATGATAAGAATATAACGAAGGGCAGTGTTCCGTGCCTGATACTGGATAAAGGAATTGCACAGGTTTCACTTTTTCAATTAAGCCTGATAGGCGAGGCCTACAAAAATCATAAGTTTGCTGAAAATGGAATATTATTTTCTCTGTCATACCTTGAGGAAAGCCAGAAGGATAATGTGATAACTGTTGATAGAAGTGGCAATGTTACCCCAAATGGCGCCGGTATTTCATCAATTTCCATTAAGAGAGAGAACAGCAAAGATATAGAGCCGGCGAACGTAAACGTAGTTGTGCCGTTAAAGGTATCGAAAAATTCCGATTTATCTAATCCTGTCGGCGATAATGGAACGGATGATGCTGCATATAGTAGTAGCAATATAAATGAGAATAATCTGTTTGAATACTGGGCTGCCAAGCCTGAAAATGATACTCGTACAAATTCCGGAGTAAGTGATACGGGTGCTTTATTTGTATACTCAAACCTTTATACTTCGGGAACTGAATTTGATAAGCCATCATATTCTATCGAAAGATATAATACAACAGCCTCTACCGGCCAGGGAAATAAGGGTAATAGCGAGTTTGAAACCTTGACCGATCCTTCAGAATATGGTTTTACGGATGCTATATCACAGATAGTTGATGAAGATAAAGGCAGCGTAGTTCAGACTGAGTTTAATATAAGCACTGTTAAAGTCGGTTTCTACAAGGTTATAATGACAGTTCCGGATACTGACATTAACAAGGCTGACGGAACAGCAGATTCTTTTGACAAAACAGTAAGAAAGTATATAACCGAAACATTTTATATCAGGGTAAACGCTATCGAGAGTACTGAAATAGTTGGCATGGTAAAGGGTGGAGCCTACAATCCGATGTCAGACGAGACTCTTCATACTCCTGATATCACGGAAATAGGCATACAGGTTTATCCTGCTGATAAAAAGGGCAGCTTCCTTACAAGAAAAGCGACAGCCTCTGAGTCTTTAATTGAAACTGTCAAGGATCACGCCAATCAGAGGAAGATCAGAGTCAAGAAGAACGGTAAATATAAGGTTGTAATTAAAGATAATTCCGGCCTGCCATTTACATATCAATTGACGGCTATTCTTTATGTAGGCACAAACGCGACCATTTCGCCTATAAAGAAAACGATTTATATAGGTGAATCAGATACTTTGCGGATAAATACAACAGCTGTATCAAAGAAAGATAACTCGACTGATTATGATTATGACCCTGATAAAATCACCTGGGAACTGGAGAACGGCGGCAGCAAATATCTTTCCGTGGAACAGGACGAAGATGAGAAGGAGAAGGCAACCATTACCGGTCTCGCCGTAAAGGAAGACAGCAAGGGCAAGCCTACATATGTAACGGTAATAGGTAATATTACTATTAATCACGCGGAAATTCCTGTCGAATATCGTGTTACCGTTCGTGAACCTAAGGAGACTCCTCAGGTTACCCTGGTTCCATCCACTTCAATGACGATAAAACAGGGTGAAACAGTTACAATGGCTGCTATCCTTGTTTCACAGTCAGCAATCAACGTTGAGGATACATCCATTTCATGGAAGAGCTCTGACACGACAATTGCCACGGTTCAGCCTGATAAATCAGATAATGGCCAGACTGTAATGATAACAGGTATAGCTCCGGGTACTGTTACGATAATTGCGACAAACTCGAATAACGGGACTGCGCTTGCTACCGCTAAGATTACCGTCAAGATGCCTGTCGGCGCCGTAAAGATCACAGACCAGGGACCTATTGTTCAGGCTCAGGGTACTACCTACCAACTCCACTGGACGGTTACCCCGGTTACGGCTGAACAGGGCGTTACATTTAAGTCAAGTAACACGGCAATCGCGACCGTAAATGACAGGGGTCTCATCACATTTGTAAAGGGTACCGTAACTCCCGCAAGCATTACAGTTACATCAAAGGATGACACCACAAAGTCAGATTCAATCGAGGTTGTCTGCACCACGCCACAGGCGGGGGTTACTCTTGATAAGAGCGAGCTTACATTAAATGTAGGCGAGACATATAATTTCAAGATTAAGGTAAACCCTACAGACGCAAGCGACAAGAGCTTCAAGGTTTCAAGCTCAGACGAGCAGGTCGGAACTATATCCGCCGACGGAACATTTACGGCCCTTCAGGCGGGTAATACCGTAGTCACGGTTACAACCTCCGATGGAAAATACAAGGCGACCTGTAAGGTTACGGTTAAGCAGAACAGTACAGGCATTGCGCTTGACGCCTCAGAGCTTAACTTAAATGTCGGAGATACTTACACACTTAAGGTTACATTTACGCCTGCCACAACAACAGAGACCGGCCTTATCTGGAGCTCGGATGATGATACCGTGGCTACGGTTGAGGACGGAACAGTTACCGCCGTAGGTGTAGGAGAATGCGAGGTTTCCGCAAGCACGACAAATGGCAATACAGCGAGATGTAAGGTAACCGTTTACCAGGCACTTGGTGGTATGAGCCTGAACGAGACTGAAATCACAGTTGACAAGGGTGATACCTTCCAGCTTGAGGTAATTTTCGACCCTGATGATACCACGAATCAGGAAGTGACCTGGACATCATCAAAGGACGGTGTCGCGACAGTAAGCAGCGACGGCCTTGTAACAGGTGTCTCGGGCGGACTTGCTATAGTTACGGCGACAAGCGACGATGGCAATTATACAGCCCAGTGCGTTGTAACCGTAATGGAATACGCCGCTAAGCTCACCGTTAAGCCTAAGAGTAAAATAATGGAAGTTGGAGATACGCTTTCACTTACTGTCACAGCCTCTCCTGCCTCCGTTACAAATAAGAAGGTTACATACTCCTCGAATAAGAAGAGTGTAGCCACAGTAAATAAGAGTGGTGTTGTTACCGCAAAGAAGGTCGGTACAGCTACAATCACCGTCAAGACTACGGACGGCAGCGGCGCGACCACGAAGTGTACGATTAAGGTCGTTAAGAGAGCCAGCAGCTTGTCATTGAACAGATATCTCATCACAATGGTAGTAGGCAGAACAACAACCCTAAAGGGAACGGTCAGACCAAAGACCGCGACGGTCAAGAGCCTCAGGTATAAGTCGTCAGATGAGAACATAGTTTATGTAACCGGAAGTGGCAAGCTTACAGCCCTTAAGACGGGCGAAGCGACAATCACCGTTTCCACGAAGGACGGCAGCGGCCTCTCGAAGAAATGTAAGGTCATTGTACGTGACTATGTAGCCGCGACCAAGCTTTCTCTGTCAGCGACAGACATGACTCTTTCCATCGGTGACAAGCAGGCAGTCACATATTCGCTTACGCCAAACAATACCGACGATAAGGTAACCTGGAGCTCAAATAACAGGCGGGCAGCATCCGTAGGAAATAACAGCGGAATAATTTCCGCGAACTCGCCGGGCCAGGCTGTTATTACCGGTTCTACCACGAGCGGCCTCACAGCCACATTGACGGTTACGGTAGTCGGGCTCAGCTTCTATACCTTAAATATGGAGCAGTACGATATATACTCTCTGTCAGTCTTAGGAGGCACCACAGCAACCGTAAGCTGGGATACGAGCAACGCGTCCATTGCTACTGTAGACGCGAACGGCCAGGTGACCGCTAAGAAGGCCGGAAGGTGCTATATCTACGCGAGAGTAAACGGAGCCCTCCTCCGTTGCCGCGTCACTGTCCGAAATATCAGATAGTTTTTTATTGAAAAATTTAATTAATTATGTTATCATAGGACCTGTCGGGTATCTCCGATAGGTCTTTTTTATTCTGTCACAGAAATGTGATTATTAGTCAATTAAGAGAGGTATCAATGCTACTCAGTTTACACGTTAAGAATCTCGCCATCATTGATGAGGCAGAGATTAACTTTGGACCCGGCCTAAATATCCTGTCAGGTGAGACCGGTGCCGGAAAATCAGTCCTTATAGGCTCCATAAACCTTACCCTCGGCGGCAAGGCAAAGAAGGACATCATAAGGACCGGCTGTGATTCCGCCTTTACGGAGCTTGTATTTACCGTAAATGATGTGATCACGAAGAAACTTCACGAAATAGAAATAGAGCCCGAAGACGGCCTTGTCATTATAGAACGTAAATTCACCCCGGAGCGAAATATCAGCCGGATAAACGGAGAAACCGCGACTCTCTCTAAGGTCCGTGCGGCGGCATCCATTTTACTTGATGTCCATGGACAACAGGAGACCGCGACCCTTCTTACTCCTAAGACTCATTTAGTCCTTCTTGACAGCTACTGCCATGCCGAGGCTAATCCGGTTAAATCGGAAGTCGCAAAGCTTGTGAAGGAGCTGAGAAGCAAGGAAAGTGAACTCGCAAGTCTTTTGGGTGACAGCGAGGCCGCTAAGCGTGAGGCGGATTTCTTACAGTTTGAGCTCGATGAGATTGAAAATGCCGAGCTGAAAGAAGGGGAAGAAGAAGAGCTTGACGAGAAATATCGTCGTTACGCCTCGTCAGAAAAGATAAACGCGGCTCTTTCCGAGACGGAGGAGCTTATAGACGGAGATGATGGAGCCGGTGATAAAATAGGGGCAGCAGTCCGTGCAATCGGAAAGCTTTCGGAGCTTAAGGACGCGGCCGGTCTCATAGATGAGATAGGGCAGATAGAAGATCTCCTCTCAGATTTTTCGAGGTCTCTGTCTGATTTTGCCGATGACTATGCCTTTGACGAGGAAGATTTCAACGAGATAACTAACCGCCTCGATCTGATTCGGGGAATTTACGCAAAGCACGGCGGTTCTTATGAGACAACCATGGTCTTCGCGGATGAGGCATCGGAGAAGATTGACAAATTTTCACATCTCGAAGAATATAAGGAGAAGCTATCGAAGGAAATCGCTGAGCTTAAGAAGAAAGCCGCAAATGAATGCGGTAAGCTTACCAAAATCAGGAAGAAGTACGCCGCCGTTTTCACGGAAAAGGTCGCGAACGCCCTCACAGAGCTTAATTTTCTCCAGGTGAAATTCGATGTGAAGGTAGAAGACGCGCCAATGACGGAAAAGGGAGCCGATGACGTGGCTTTCCTCATTTCAACCAATCCAGGCGAACCTCTGAGGCCGCTCTCAGAGATAGCTTCAGGCGGCGAGCTTTCAAGAATCATGCTTGCGATAAAGTCTGTAATGGCTGACACCGATGACATCCCGACCCTAATTTTCGATGAGATAGATACAGGTATAAGCGGCCGTACAGCCCAGGCTGTCGCCGTGAAAATGGCTGAGATCGCGAAATCCCGCCAGGTCCTTGCCATAACCCATTTAGCCCAGATCGCGGCTATGGCTGATAAGCATTTCCTCATAGAGAAGAAGACAGACACGAAGACCACGGCCACTTCTATCAGGGAGCTTACCGGGGATGAAATAACGGGAGAGCTCGCGAGAATCCTTGGCGGTGCCGAGATTACCGACAGCGTAAGGCAGACAGCCGAAGAGATGAAGAAGCAGGCGGATACGCTGAAAGGGAAACTTAAGTAAATAGATTGTGAAATTTTTGTTTATTAACGCATTTTTGTCAAAAAAGTACTTGACGATTCACGTTAATAAGTTTACAATAAGAGACAGGTTGATTCTAATCAATAAACACTGTCTTATGACAGTATACAAATCACAGGAGGGTTTCTAAAATGGCAGTAAGAGTTGCTATTAATGGTTTTGGCCGTATCGGTCGTCTCGCTTTCAGACAGATGTTCCAGGCAGAAGGATATGAGGTTGTTGCTATCAACGATCTTACAAGCCCTGAGATGCTTGCTTACCTTCTTAAGTATGATACTACTCATGGTAGATATCAGGGAACTGTAGAGGCCGGTGAGGACTCAATCACAGTTAACGGCAAGAAGATCACAATCTACAAGGAGAAGGATGCTGCTAATCTTCCTTGGAAAGAGCTCGATATCGATGTTGTTCTTGAGTGCACAGGCTTCTATACATCAAAAGAGAAGTCCATGGCTCACATCAACGCCGGCGCTAAGCACGTTGTAATTTCCGCTCCTGCGGGAAGTGATCTCAAGACCATCGTTTACAATGTAAATCATAAGACACTTACAGCTGATGATCAGATCATCTCAGCTGCAAGCTGCACCACAAACTGCCTTGCGCCTATGGCTAAGGGTCTTAATGATCTTTCACCTATCAAGTCAGGCTTCATGACAACTGTTCATGCTTACACCGGCGACCAGATGATCCTTGACGGACCACAGAGAAAGGGCAACCTTCGTCGTTCAAGAGCAGCTGCTCAGAACATCACACCTGCATCATCAGGCGCAGCTAAGGCTATCGGCCTTGTTCTTCCTGAGCTTGACGGCAAGCTTAACGGTGCCGCTCAGCGTGTACCTGTAGCTACAGGTTCTACCACAATCCTTGACGCTGTTGTTACAGGCCATGTAACAGTAGATCAGGTTAACGCTCAGATGAAGAAGGAAGAGACAGAGTCATTCGAGTACAACACAGACGAGATCGTTTCTTCAGATATCATCAACAGCACAGCAGGTTCTATTTTCGACGCTACCCAGACCAAGGTTCTTCCTATGGGCGATGATACACTTGTTCAGGTTGTTTCATGGTATGATAACGAGAACTCATACACAACTCAGATGTGCCGTACAATCAAGTACTTCGGTTCACTGATTAAGAAGTAATAATTGTCGCATTGTTAATAACTGGATACGACTTTTTGGAGGTCCGGCCTTTTTGGGCCTGACCTCCTTTTTAGATTCATAAACATTTAGGAGATAATTATCATGGCCGGATTAAATAAAAAGACAGTAGATGATATAAATGTTAAGGGCAAGAGAGTTCTCTGCCGCTGCGATTTTAACGTACCTCTTAAGAACGGTGAAATCACAGATGAGAACAGACTTACAGCAGCCCTTCCTACAATCAAGAAGCTTATAAATGACGGTGGCAAGGTTATCCTTTGCTCTCATTTAGGCAAGATTAAGACCGAGGAAGACAAGCCATCCAAGACCCTTGCTCCTGTAGCAAAGAGACTTTCAGAGCTTCTTGGCAAGGAAGTTAAGTTCGTAGCTGACCCTGAAGTAGTTGGCGCTAATGTACGTAAGGCTGTAGCTGAGATGCAGGACGGAGACGTAATCCTTCTTGAGAATACCCGTTACAGAGCCGAAGAGACCAAGAACGGAGACGAGTTCTCCAAGGACCTTGCTTCCATCGCTGATGTATTTGTAAATGACGCTTTCGGTACCGCTCACAGAGCACACTGCTCTAACGTCGGCGTTACCAAGTATATCAAGGGTGACCACGTAGTAGGCTACCTCATGCAGAAGGAAATCAAGTTCCTTGGAAATGCAGTAGAGACTCCTGTTCGCCCATTCGTAGCTATTCTCGGTGGAGCTAAGGTAGCTGATAAGCTTAATGTAATCAGCAACCTCCTTGAGAAGTGCGATACCCTCATCATTGGTGGTGGTATGGCTTATACCTTCCTTAAGGCTCAGGGCTATGAGATCGGTACATCACTTGTAGATGATACCAAGCTTGATTACTGCAAGGAAATGATCGAGAAGGCTAAGAAACTCGGCAAGAAGCTCCTTCTTCCTGTTGATGCCGTTACTATCGCTAAGTTCCCTGATCCTATCGATGCTCCTGTTGAGACAGAGGTATATGATTCAGATAAGATGCCTGCTGACAGAGAGGGCTGCGATATCGGACCTAAGACTATCGAGCTTTTCTCAGACGCTGTCAAGAACGCTAAGACCGTTGTGTGGAACGGACCTATGGGCGTATTCGAGAATCCTACACTTGCTGTAGGTACCAAGGCTATCGCAAAGGCTCTTTCAGAGACAGACGCTACTACAATTATCGGTGGTGGTGATTCAGCAGCCGCTGTTAACCAGTTAGGCTATGGTGACAAGATGACCCATATTTCAACCGGTGGCGGCGCTTCACTCGAATTCCTTGAAGGCAAGGAACTCCCTGGCGTAGCAGCTGCGGATGATAAAAACTGAAGAAGGTAGAATAGATGCGTAAAAAGATTATTGCGGGCAACTGGAAGATGAACGAGACTCCTTCCGAAGCCCTTAAACTTGTAGAAACATTAAAACCACTTGTAAATAACCCTGACGTAGACGTAGTTTACTGCGTACCTGCCATCGACATCGTACCTGTAGTTAACGCCGTTAAGGGAACAAACGTACACGTAGGAGCTGAGAACCTTTATTTTGAAGATAAGGGCGCTTACACAGGCGAAGTCAGCGCCGATATGCTTCTTGACGCAGGCGTAGAGTACGTTATCATGGGCCACTCAGAGAGACGCGGATATTTCCATGAGACAGACGCCGATATCAACAAGAAGTTAAAGAAAGCCCTTGAGAAGGGCCTTAAGCCAATCGTTTGCTGTGGAGAATCTCTTGAGCAGAGAGAGCAGGGCATCACAGAAGACTGGATCAGAATGCAGATTAAGATCGCCTTCTCAGGCGTAACCGCTGACCAGGCAAAGGGCGTAGTTATCGCCTATGAGCCTATCTGGGCTATCGGAACCGGCAAGACCGCAACCAGCGCTCAGGCAGAGGAGGTTTGCAAGTCTATCCGCGAGACCATAGCTGAGATCTATGATCAGGCTACGGCCGATGAAATCCGTATCCAGTACGGCGGCTCCATGAACGCAGGCAATTGCAAGGAGCTTCTTGCTCAGCCTGATATCGATGGAGGCCTTATCGGAGGCGCTTCACTTAAGCCTGATTTTGGCAAGATTGTTAACTATAAGGACTGATATATATGACATTTGGGGGTGTCAGCAGCATACGCTGATGCCCTCTTTTAAGGAGATACAAAAATGGCTAAAAAACCGGTTGTCCTCGTAATCATGGATGGTTTCGGAATCAATGAGAGGACAGATTTTAACGCAGTAGCGCAGGCAAAGACCCCTGTACTTGACAAGCTCATGAAGGAGTACCCATGGCAGAAGGGCTATGCTTCAGGCCTTGCCGTTGGCCTTCCTGACGGCCAGATGGGAAATTCGGAAGTCGGCCATATGAACATGGGCGCTGGCCGCATTGTCTACCAGGAGCTTACAAGAATAACGAAGAGCATAGAGGACGGGGATTTCTTTAAAAATGAGGAGCTCCTTGCCGCTATAGAGAACTGCAAGAAGAACAACAGTGACCTTCACCTCTTCGGACTTCTCTCCCCGGGCGGAGTTCACAGCCACAATACCCATTTATACGCTCTTCTTGAGCTCGCTAAGCGTGAAGGCCTTAAGAATGTCTATGTTCACTGCTTTCTCGACGGCCGTGACACCCCTCCTAAGAGCGGTTGTGACTATGTAAAGGAAGCCGTTGACAAGATGAAGGAGATAGGCGTAGGCAAGGTAGCCACGGTTATGGGCCGCTACTATGTAATGGACCGCGATAACCGCTGGGACCGTGTGGAGAAGGCTTACGCTGCCCTCGCATACGGCGAAGGAAATAAGGCTCTCGACCCTGTTGCGGCAGTTGAGAGTTCTTACGAGGCTGACGTAACGGATGAGTTCGTGGTTCCCGTAGTTATAGAGAAGGATGGCAAGCCTCTTGCCACAGTAAAGAACAACGATTCAGTCATTTTCTACAACTTCCGTCCTGACAGGGCCCGCGAGATCACGAGAAGCTTCTGCAGTGATGACTTTGACGGCTTTGAGAGGAAGGGCGGCAGGATCAAGACTCATTATGTCTGCTTCACCGATTATGACGCAACTATTCCTAACAAGGAAGTAGCCTTCAAGAAGGTTGAGCTTCACAATACCCTCGGCGAGTACCTCAGCAAGCTTGGCAAGAAGCAGCTTCGTACCGCTGAGACTGAGAAATACGCTCACGTTACGTTTTTCTTTAACGGCGGCGTAGAGGAGCCTTATGAGGGCGAGGACAGGAAGCTTGTTAAATCACCTAAGGTTCCTACCTACGATATGCAGCCTGAGATGAGCGCTCCTGAGGTCTGCGACGGCCTTGTAGAGGCTATTAAGAGTGGCAAATACGACTGCATTATCTGCAACTTCGCGAACCCTGATATGGTAGGCCACACGGGAGTTATGGAAGCTGCCATCAAGGCCTGCGAGACCGTTGATACCTGCGTAGGCAAGGCTTACGAGGCGGTCAAGGAAATGGATGGCGCTATGTTTATCTGCGCTGACCACGGAAATGCTGAGCAGATGATAAATTATGAGACAGGAGACCCATGGACGGCTCACACCACGAATCCTGTTCCATTCATCCTTGTAAATGCGGATCCATCCTACAAGCTTGCCGAGAACGGACGCCTCTGTGACATCGCTCCTACCCTCCTTGAGCTTATGGGCATCCCACAGCCGGAAGAAATGACCGGCCACTCACTGATTGTAAAATAATACTTGCATTTCTAACTTCCATGTGATATAATAGGCAAGTATGTTGTAGAACTCAGTGGAGGTCAGAGATGGCAGTACTTAGAATAGTTATTACGGTAATATACGTTGCAATCTGTGTTGCGCTTACTATAATCGTCCTTATGCAGGAAGGCAAGACCCAGGGCCTTTCCGGCGCCATCAGCGGTATCGCTGATACCTATTGGGGCAAGAACAAGGGCCGTTCCATAGAAGGAGCCCTTAATAAGGCAACCACCATTCTTGCTATCGGATTTGTTGTATTATCGTTTGTCCTTAACCTGAAGTGGTAAGGATTTAAGCCGGGACCCGCGGGTTCCGGCTTTGTTTTTGTGAGGAGATACATTTTGAAGAAAGAAAAGAAGATAGATTTGACGGATCCGGAAATGATCCGCAGAAAAGAATTATTTGAGGAGTTCTTTAGAAGTCCGAATTACAAACCTATGCGCTTTAAGGCTATAGCGACCCTCTTTTCAGTTCCGAAGGAAGAGCGGAACGATATGAGACTGATATTAGAAGCTCTCAAGGCGGAAGGGAAAATAGCCGAGAATGGCACAGGAGAATATTATATACCCGGAGCCGATGAGGTAGTCGGTACATTTCAGACGACAAGCCATGGTTACGGTTTCCTGATTCGCGATGACGGATTAGCGGATGTATTTATACCTGAAGAGGATACAGGCTCCGCCATGAACGGCGACAAGGTCAGGGCTAAGCTCGCGAAGGACCGTCGAGGGAGGGATGCCGGCAGGATCATTGCCGTAACAGAAAGGGCAGTGACTAAGGTCGTCGGAACATTTACAAGAGAAAAGAACTTCGGCTTCGTGATTCCTGATAACAGGAAGCTCGGGACCGATATATATATACCGAAGAGTGGGGCGAAGGACGTGCCGAAGGGGTACAAGGTCGTCGCTGAGATTACGGATTATGGCGACAGCCACCACAGCCCCGAGGGAAAGATCGTTGAAGTACTTGGCGACAGGCACGAGAAGGGAATGGATATATTTTCCATTGCCGTTGACGCAGGCATTCCGACGGAATTCCCGGAGGCTGTCCTTAAGGCGGCGAAGAAGGAGCCGAAAGAGGTTAAGGCTCCTGCGATGGAAGGCCGCCTTGATCTGCGTGACAAGAAAATCGTTACGATAGACGGTATTGACGCGAAGGATCTTGATGACGCGATAAGCGTAGAGAAGGAGGTTTCTCCTGACGGACGCACGCTCTATCACCTCGGTGTTCATATAGCGGATGTGAGCAATTACGTGAAGGAGGGGAGCGTCCTCGATAAGGAGGCACTGGAGCGGAGCACAAGCGTCTACCTCATCGATCGTGTAATTCCTATGCTTCCAGTAGAGCTTTCAAACGGCATCTGCTCTTTAAATGAAGGTGTTGACAGGCTTACCCTCTCCTGCCTTATGGATATAGATGAGAAGGGAAATATTGTAAGTCACACAATCGCTGAGACGGTAATAAGGACTGCTCACAGGATGAATTATCCGGATGTTGACGCTATCATAACCGATAATACGGAATTTCCTGTGAGCGAAGAGAAATACGCCGAAATCCTTAAGGTAAACGCCGACGTGATTGACATGCTTAAGACCGCATATGAGCTTGCGAAAATTCTCAGAGCCCGTCGTTTTTCAAGGGGTGCCCTTGACTTTGATTTTCCTGAGCCGAAATTTGTCCTCGATGAGAGAGGGAGGGCTGTCGATGTCAAGCCCTATGAGAGAAATGAGGCGACGAAGCTTATAGAGGATTTCATGCTTGCCGCGAATGAGACGGTCGCTGAGGACGCCTACTGGCAGGACATTCCATTTCTCTACAGAGTTCATGAAAATCCTGATGATGATAAAATCAGTGAACTCGCTGTATTTATAAGGAATTTTGGTCTCACCCTGAGCACGGGCAAGAGCCATAGGAAGCCGGCCAAGGCTAAGGGAATCAGCAAGTACATCCCTCAGAAGAAGGAAGAAAAGGCAGACAGCGATATCCACCCGAAGGACATCCAGAAGCTGCTTGATAAGGTTTCGGGAACCGAAAATGAGGCGTTAATCAGCCGAGTGACCCTTAGAAGCCTTAAGAGGGCCAAGTATGATGTTGACTGCGAGGGGCATTTCGGCCTCGCCGCGAAGTATTACTGCCATTTCACCTCGCCTATAAGGAGATATCCTGACCTTCAGATTCACAGGATTATCAAGGAGAACCTTCACGGTGAGCTTACGGATAGCAGGGTCAGTCACTATCGGGCCATTCTCCCGGGCGTTGCCCTTAAGACAAGTACTATGGAGCGGAGGGCTGATGACGCCGAGCGTGACGCCGACAAGATGAAGGCAGCCGAGTACATGAGCGCTCATATTGGTGAGGAGTTTGACGGAGTCATTTCAGGAGTAACGTCCTGGGGCATTTTCGTGGAGCTTCCGAATACGGTTGAGGGCATGGTCCGCCTTTCCGATATGTACGATGATCGCTATGAATTCGACGAGCAGAAGATGGAAGTTTATTCTGTCCACGGAAGGCGGGGTTACAGGCTCGGTGATATGGTGACTGTTGAGGTCCTCGATGCCGACCCCGAAATGCGCACAATAGATTTTCGTCTCATTAATAAGCAGGAGTAATAAATGTCAAAGGAATATTACAAGGTCGTGGCGAACAACAAGAAGGCCGGCTACGACTACTTCATAGAAGAACGCTACGAGTGCGGTATCACCCTGATCGGTACCGAAGTGAAGAGCGTCCGCATGGGCAAGGTCTCCATCAAGGAATCCTACGTCCGGATTGATTCCCACGGGGAACTCATCATAATCGGCATGAACATAAGCCCCTACGAGAAGGGGAACATTTTCAATCGAGACCCCATAAGAACCAGGAAGCTTCTCATGCACAGGAAGGAAATAGATAAGCTCGCCGGGAAGGTTAAGACTGACGGCTACACCCTCGTTCCCCTCCGGGTTTACCTCAAGGGAAGCCTTGTCAAGGTTGAAATAGGCCTTGCCCGAGGCAAGAAGAACTACGACAAGCGCGAAACCATAGCCAAGAAGGACATGAAGCGCGCCGCCGAGAAGGAATTCAAGAACCTGAACGTAAAGGGCCTGTAGGTTATGACAGATTATACCAGTTATAAGAAATAATAATATCTGAAATTAATTTAATGTATTTGACTTTTGTCTAACTTTGTGGTAAAATACTCTCGTATTCAGTATGGTCAATTGAAGTCGGGGGAAGTCCTATTGCACTTTGTTCGATTTATAGCTCGAAGCACTACTGTTCATTTGAAGTAACTGCTCTTAAGCTCTTTGATCTATGAATTACGTAACATTATTATTTTATTTAGGAGGGTTCTAAAATGAACACAGGTGTAGTTAAGTGGTTTAACTCAGAGAAGGGCTACGGCTTCATCACAAATGACAACGGCGGAGACGATGTATTCGTACATTTTTCAGCTATCAACGCTGACGGCTTCAAGACTCTTAACGAAGGACAGAAGGTAACATTCGATACCGAGAAGGATCCTAAGAACGAGAGCAAGCTCAGAGCAGTTAACGTAACTGTAGTTGAATAATCCACTTATCCTTCAGCCGCCGTAGGCGACTGAAGGAGTTATTTTAACCAGAGCCCTTTATAAGGCTACCTCTTGAGGGAGCTGTCTATTGTCATAGGCGGGTCCCACGAAGTGGGTGGCTATGACTAGTATGCTCTGCAGGAGCATACATTATCGCAACGAAGTTGTGACTGAAGGAGTAAAACAGGGGTTGTACTGGTTTCGACAGGGATTTTAAGCTCGGAGAAGCAGGTCGCAGGCACGCGCAGATCCAAACCTAAATATAAATGCTGAAGACGATTACGATTTAGCACTTGCTGCCTGATGGCAGCGCGTCCTTCCTGATGCACCCACGTCATTAGGGTAAGGGCGTCGAACTCGTGGGAAACGACGTAGTAAGTGACTCGTAACTACGGGCGTATCAGAGCCTACCAAAACGTCTGTACCGTGTCGGTCCGGGACAGATTGAGGGAATAAACATAGACACGACTAAACCTGTAGAAGTACGAGGGAGGGATCTTTGGACAGGGGTTCGATTCCCCTCAGCTCCAGCTAGAGTGAAGCGACATTTGTCACTTCACTCTTTCTTTTTATAAAGCCCCAACCCAACCTATTGACAAGGCATGTATATTTTAGTAAAATAGCCTTGTTACTTATTATTTTTAGGTCGGGCCTTCATTGTATGGATACAGTCCGGCCAACCTATTAAAAAGGAGATGATTGTTTGGACCCCAGTGACGCGATAAGCATAATAGTGCTGATCGTGCTGATCGTACTCTCGGGATTTTTTTCATCCTCAGAGACTGCCGTAACATCAGTAAACAAAATCAAGATCAGAGCTCTGGCAAAAGAGGGCGACAAGAGAGCAGAGACAGTTCAGGAGCTTCTCGACAAGCCGCGCAAATTTTTAAATATGGTGCTCATTATGAACAACATAGTGAACATTTCCGCGACGGCATTGCTCACGAGCTTAGTTACCAGGCGCTTTGGCGGAGATGGCACCGCTGTTACCATTGCTACAGCCATTATGACTGTTGTGATTATCATTTTCGGTGAAATCCTTCCTAAGACCATGGCGAACATGGATTCAGAAAATATGGCCCTGCGTTATGCGAAGCTGTTAAAGGGCTTAGTGACATTTCTGACACCACTCATTGCCGTGATGAACGCCGTAACATCAGTGATACTTCGTCTGCTTGGCAAGAAGCCTGACCTTGATGACAGCCAGATAACTGAAGATGAACTTCGTACATACGTTGAAGTAAGCCACGAGGAAGGCGTAATTGAGAACGATGAGAAGCAGATGATAGACAACGTGGTTGATTTCGGTGATTCAATCGCGAAGGACGTCATGGTTCCACGCCTTGATATGAGCACCGTTTCTGATGATGTTTCATATGAAGAGCTGCTTAACGCCTTCTCGGAGGATAAATTTTCAAGGCTTCCCGTATATCATGAAAATATCGATAATATCATCGGTATCATTTACCTAAAGGATATAGCCTTTTTCCGCGGTGAGGATAAGACCTTCAACATGAAGAAATACCTCCGTCCGGCACATTTTACCTACGAGTTCAAGAAAACAAGCGAGCTTATGCGTGAGATGCGTCGAGCGTCTGTTTCCATGTGCGTTGTACTTGATGAGTACGGTACTGTTTCCGGTCTCATTACCTTAGAAGACCTCCTTGAGGAGATAGTCGGTGAGATCAGGGATGAGTACGACACTGACGAGGTTGACGATATTATAAAGCTTAACGACTATGAATACATGGTCGAGGGCGGTACCAAGCTCGAGGACTTTAATGAGGTCTTCGGGACAGATTATAATTCTGAGGATTATGACTCTATAGCCGGCCAGGTTATTGACCTCTTTGAGCATATTCCATCGAAGGGCGAAATGGTAAAGGACGGTAATCTGACCTTCGCTGTCGCGGCCGTAGAACATCGCCGTATTGAGAAGATTCGCGTGAGAGTTGAACCTGAGAAGGAAGCAGCTCCTGAAGCCGACCCCGAATAAAATATAGAAAGAGAGTAACTCTAATGACAACCATACCTGAGAAAGCCCCTGCTATTCAGGCTAAAATCAAGACTCGAGACCCATATTTTGACAACTTCAAGGGCTTTCTTGTTATCTGCGTTATATTATCTCATTTTGTCCATGATATTTACGATGACAGTCCCTTTCGCGAATATCTCTATATGTACCTTATGATGTTCGCGGTGCCTGCCTTCGTCTTTATGTCGGGCTATTTCAGCCGTAATGTTGAGAAATGCCGTCGCACAGCAGTGCAGACCTTTCTCATTCCGTATCTTATATACGATCTTCTGTTCGCCTGTTTGCAATATGCCGTTTTGCAGCCGGATAAGACATTCCATAACTTCCTCCAGATTACGCGTCCCAAGTGGGGACTCTGGTACCTGTTCGCCATGTTCATATACCGCCTCTTTGCTTCGGATATCAAGAAGGTCCGTTCGACACCAGTAATTGCCTTTATCATAGGTATAGGCGCAGGCTTCTGCGGAGAATTTTCTACCGAATACTCCTTAGGCCGTGTATTCAGCCTCTGCTTCTTTTTTGTCCTCGGACTCTCCATGACCGAGGAATCCATGGATAAGGTTAAGCATTTTAATAAGGCCGCTGCCGTGATTATTCTGATTGCCTTGGCGTTTCTGATTCCGTTTCTAATGAACTTTGAGTTCCATAGCACAACTCTTATGACCCACGAAACGATACTCGCGAGAAAACCATACGGTCTTGCCCACAGGAAACTTAGCGCTGTCAGAAGAATTATTTTTTATCTGCTTGGCACTCTTATGACATATATGCTCATGGTAATTATGCCGCGGACGAAGTCAATCCTGACCCAGATAGGGAAGAACAGCATTACAGCCTATGTTTTCCACCTGTTTATTCTTTGGCCTATGCGTCAGTACGGCTTTTTTGACCTCCAGTTCATATATTACAACCCTGCCGGTACTGTGGCGATTTCCGTAATAATTTCCTTCCTGATAGCCTTTTTGCTTTCGAGGGAGCCGGTGCGGAAATTTTATGACTTTATAGTAAATGGCGTGAACAAAATTATCTTTAGAGAGAAAGCTGTCTAAGATGGATTACAAGAAAATATATTTAAAAAAGGGCGAAGGCCGCATACTTCGCGCGAACGGAGCCTGGGTATATGACAATGAGATAGAGCGCGAAACTGACGGTATAGGTGACGGTGATGTGGTTGAAATTGTCAGCAATACCGGCTTCTCATTCGGTCTCGGTGTCATAAATCATGCTTCTAAGATCCGTGTCCGCCTTCTTTCCCGAGACCCTCACGAGGAGATAAATAACGACTTCTTCGTAAAGCGTGTGAGAGCTGCCTGGGAATACCGCAAGCACGTGCTTGGAGAAGAAAACACAATCGGGACTAAGGATGGTTCCGGAAGTATAACCGTACCGGCGAGCTGTAGAGTGATTTTTGGCGAAGCGGATATGTTACCGGGAATCACGATTGACAAATATTCGGATGTCCTGGTTATAGAGAGCCTTGCCCTCGGAACAGACCGCTTCAAGGGAGAGATTATTGACTGCCTTAAGGCGATACTCGCGGAGGATGGCGTTATTATTCGAGGCGTCTATGAGCGAAGCGACGCTAAGATTCGCGAGAAGGAAGGCCTGCCCCGCTTTAAGGGCTTCTTCAACGATGAAGAATTCGATACGAACGTAGACATAGTCGAGAACGGAGTGAAGTACTTTGTAGAT
>Ga0256405_10001625_pt1 | contig 59592 bp, 51 predicted proteins | sample RumenRJG_02DNA_FD_189096 | JGI IMG/M metagenome (GOLD analysis project Ga0256405, IMG submission 189096) | Bovine rumen microbial communities from Lethbridge, Alberta, Canada - RJG_02 | ecosystem: Host-associated > Mammals > Digestive system > Stomach > Rumen | place: Canada: Alberta... | reverse complement strand
GATTCATATGCAGGGATTATCCTGCAAAGATACAAATTCAAATCGTCGCGCTCGAAAAATCCCTACAAATAATTAACTCACAATAATTTCAAAGAACTTTCACTGATTTTTAGTGGACAGCAATGAATCTAACAAAGTCTATTCATTACACCCTCCCGATATGCTAAGGATAGGCATTCTTTCCGACACTCACGGCGTCATTCCGCCACAAGTCTATTCCTTTTTCAAGGATTGCGACGAATTGTGGCATGCTGGCGATATTGGCATGGGTGTCCTTGACGAACTGAGACAATTCAAGCCCACCGTTGCCGTATACGGCAATACCGACGGATGGGACCTGCGCTACACCATCCCCGAGTGCCAATTGTTCCGACGCGAGAACTTCAAAATCGTCATGACCCATATCGGAGGCTATCCCGGACACTACACCAAAAGCCTTCTGCCTCTGTTCGAATCCGAACGGCCTGACATTTTCGTTGCCGGACATTCGCATATCCTGCGGGTCATGTACGACAAATCGTACAATATGCTCCACATCAACCCCGGCGCTGCAGGGCGACAGGGCATACACAAAAAATGCACCCTCGTGCGCCTTACGCTCGACGGCACTCCGAAGAATTTGGAAATCTGCGAATTCAACAAAAACTAAATCACCACCTGCACCACTGAGTTCATCTCGCAACATAATCAAACCCAACATACTCTAATCCATAACACTCGAAACGTAATGAAAGAACTTGCAATGCACGTCTACGACCTGATGGAAAACTCGACTGCTGCCAATTCCACTCTCGTCAAACTGACCATACGCGACAGCCTCAAAGACAACATATACGCTTTCACCATCGAAGACAACGGCAAGGGCATGTCGCCCGAGTTCCTTGCCCGTGTGACAGACCCCTACACCACCTCACGTACTACACGCAAAGTGGGACTCGGACTGCCGCTCATAAAAATGAACAGCGAGAACTGCGGCGGTGGAATGAAAATAGAAAGTCAAGTAGGCAAAGGCACCAAACTCGACTTCTGGTTCCAGCACAACCATTGGGACCGTCCGCCCATGGGCGACCTCGCCGGTACCATCGTGATGCTGTGTGCAGCCCATCAGGACATACACATCATTTATCGACACATTACCGACGAGGGCGAATTCGTATTCGACACCGACGAGATTCACGAAGCCCTCGACGGAATGGACATGAACGATGTCAAGGTCTACAACTGGCTGAAAGACATGGTACAGGAAAACCTGGACGAAATTCATTACAACAACTGATCATAACTCTTCCGTCCACGCTTTCGCCGCCGGTGGTCTCTTCGCAACCGAGGTGTCAAACCACCTGGTTGGTCCGTTTTATGTATACAGGTATTAGCTTCAGTGCCAGTCCGGGCATGCACTTCAGCAGCCAGTCGAGCATCCGGAGCGACATCTTGCTCCTGAAATAGGCGTTCCTGCTATAATCCGGCACCTGACGCATCATCTCAGCCCTAATCTCAGCGACCGTCGACTTCTTGGGTTCCAGCGAGTTGTACACATAGTTGAATACACTCGTCAAGTAACCCTTCTTGAGATAAATGAAATCTATCTCGGCCTTATAGTCGTTGTATACTCCTTTGTCTTTCAAGAATTTCATAAGCGAAGCAAAGGTAGCAAGGCGCTTCTGGTATTTCGTGCTGTCTTTGGTGGTACACACCGAACCCGGACGTATCAGGTAGTGATAGAACGGCTTGTCCACGCGAGCCACAGAATTGGCCAACAACAAGTTGCTCGTGACGAAATAGCTGTCGTCCGCACTGCGCGTCTCCGGATATTCAATTCCGGTAGCCAACAGCATCTCGCGACGATAGATGAACGTCCAGAACAACGAGACATAATGCGTCAGGAAGAAGCGCCGCTTCTCATCGGTCAGTGTACCGGGCTCGATTTCAGGATTGCGCAGTATCTCAGTCGGCTGACCGTCGAGGTAGTCCTTGGCAGCCTGGCAGTAGCAGAGGTCTACCCCACCCTGTGCGATGGCGGCATTATAGAGTTCCTCGAACATCGTCGGCTCGACCCAGTCGTCGCTGTCGACAAAGGCCACGTATTCGCCTTTGGCATGGGGAATGGCGAAGTTTCTCGCCATGCCAGCTCCCATATTGTGTTCCGGTTTCAGGAAAACGAACTGCGACTTGCGCGGATGGTCGGCAATCATTTTCTGCACCAGCTCGATGCTGTTGTCCGGGCCATGGTCGTCGACATAGATGAATTCCATTTCCTGCAACGTCTGCTCCAGCAGCGACTGCGTGCATTTCTCTATATATTCTGCAACTCCGTATACCGGGAGTATAACTGATACTTTAATCATGGTAGAGGGTTTGAGGGTTTGAGGGTTAAAGGTTAAAGGTTATAGGTTAAAGTGCAAGAAAGGAAAAAGGATATTCTCAGGTTTAAAGGTTAAAGGTTAAAGGTTATAGGTTAAAGAGGACAGCTACATTCGTGTAATTCGATGGTCGTGTGCGACCATTCGCGAAAATAGAGACCAAGTAAATATTCGTTCAATTCGTGATATTCGTGTTCAAATAAGGGGTTGAAGGGTTTTAGGGTTTGAGGGTTATAGGGTTTTAGGGTTAAAGGTTATAGGTTAAAGGTTAGTGATGATAAAATAATAAAGTAAAATGATATCTGCGTCAGCATTTTCGCCGTCGGCGAAATAATCTACAAGATCTACAAGATCTCGCGAGCGTCAGCGAGCAGGAGATTATTGAGCGTATGGTTTTATTTTATTTTATTATTTTACTATTTCTTAAAGGTTAAAGGTTATAGGGGTTGAAAGTTCTCAGTTCTCAGTTCTCAGTTCTCAGTTCTCACATCTCACATCTCACATCTCCGCTCTAAAGTCCTTCGTACTCACGTGTTGACTCTTTCACGTTGGCTTCGAGCGATTCACGTATCATCTTCTTCAGTCTGAGAACCTCGTTGTCTACATCGCTACGCTTGGCAGGGCGGTACAGGTTCTTGTATCGCAGCTTAGGCGACACGTCGAATTTCAGTTTTGGCAAGGTGCCAAACACATCGACGGCCAACCTGACAGGCAACGGACTTTGGACTATTTCGACGTGGTAGTCGTAGTTGTTGCTCAGACTGTGTCTGCCTTCAGCAACAATCTGGTACTTATGCAACGAGAGGAGGAAGGGATAGACCTCCAACTCCTTGCGGAATACCGTCATTGCCACATCGAGGCTGTCAACGTGTATCTTGGTATCGTCCTCACGCCATTTCTTCAACTGCAGCAACTTGGCAATCTTGTCGATGTCTTTATTATCAAGCACCACAAGGTCTTGACCCGTCAGCGCTGCAGCTCCGCGTAGCGTGCTCATCTTAGGCTTGTAGAACGCATTGACGTATGTCTCTGCACACAGGTGGAAGTCGGCTCTTCCCTCCAAGTCGTTCAGTAGCGGGACAAGCGTGTCGACGTATGGTATCATCTCTATGAGTTCCTGGATATTGATGTCCAACAGATGGAAGTCCATGCCCACAAAGATGTGGTTCACGCGCGGTGTGCGGTAGAGTCCCGTCAGCTGCATCCTTGCGGCCTTGCATACGAAACCGACCTGGTTCAGCACGGCTACACCATCTTTGATTTGCACATCGCCGGCAACCTCGCGAAGGTCGTTTTCAAACGCCGTCGCCTCCTTGATTCTCGTATGCAGTGTAAAATCAACATCTTTGGGAACTATGAATGGATGCGCAGAGGTATCGACGTTGTCTTCTTTGCGCTGAGCCTGGAGCGTATCCTTGTCGGTCCCCAGCCCGCTGAAAGCATCGAGCAGGTCGTCGACATTGGTGTAGTTCGAGGTGAAATAGAGATCGCCCTTGAGCATATCCTCATGGCTGAGCCATTTTTCAAGACCCGTAACAGCTCCCGACAGGTAGAAGTCAGAATTGCCGAACACCACATTGGCACTTGCAATCTCACATATTTCAGGCTTGTAGTTGAACTTGATGTCCGGAATCTGGACCATGTAATCGAACTGCTCCAAGTCGATGTAGCCACGCTTGAAATCGACATCGAGATTTGGCGACCATTGCTGCAGCACATTCGGCTTCGACGGGTCATAGTTGGCTCCGCCCTTGATGGACAAACCGGCAAGGTCGATAGTCGTGCTGTCGTTTATTGCACAATGCAACGCGCTGCTTCCCATATTGATATCATATTTGACCTTGTCGCTCGACTTCGAATGGGGCACCATGGCAAACGTTCCTTTGGGCTCCGTCATCGATGCGCTTATCGAGTCCATCGAACCGCTGAGCGAGGCAAAATCAAAATCGCACAACATCCTGAATGGCTGCGTGGTGTCGAAGATGTCGTTTATGGCGACAGCCAGTCGCGTCTTGCCCAACGAACCGTCAATCGTGTTGTTTGGAAGCTGGGCCTTGATATTGTCTGCCGTTATCGTTGCCGACAGCAGTTCCTTGAAGAGACCTCGTTTGATTTTCGACGGCAGCTGCACATTGACATTTGCCTTTGGAATCTGAGCGTATATCGTATCATAATCCACATCGATGTCCGTCAGTCCGATGTCGCCACTCAGCTTCATGTGCGCAAAGTCGCTTTTCTGCAGCTGGTCGAGATTCGTTTGCGCCTTCAGGTTCAGACGGGCTTTACCGTCCAGCGTCATATTCAGATCGTCCGGCATCATAGGTTTCACATCCGGCAAATAGATAAGACCCCTCACGTTGGCGTCAATATTCATTTTGCCCATAAGGTCATCGACACGGCCCGACACCTCTATGTTGTTTCTGCCCGTGCGTGCCGCAATCTTGGTAATCTGCACATTGCTCACACCGTTGTCGTTAAGATCCAAGTCGGCGCTGAGGTCAGCATTAATGCCATTGAATGCGTATGGCAGCAGGCTGCGGTCTTGGAAACTGCCGTCTTTCAGTTTCAGGTTGGCCGTCACTGCAGGCATCAGGCTGTCTGTCAGTTGACCTTTGACGGTACCTGTCAGTACGGCATCGGCATCGAGGTTCATACCCTTCTGCCATTCGCGGAACTTTTCGGGCAGCATAGCCAGCAATTCGTTGACACCCCATTCGTTTGTCGCAAAACGGAGGTCCATCGACATCGGCTCCGAATCGGTGGGAAGATTGACCGTACCGTCGGCCTCGATTTCATAACCTTTCAAGTCGGCCACAAGCCGGTCCACCATCACCTGACGACTGTCCATATCGCCTTTCAGCTCTCCCTTCACGGTCAGCAGATCACCTTTACGTCCTGCTACCGCATCGTTTACGAACTCCTGTCCGTCGAGCGAGAAGCGACCTTCCTTTATTTTCATTTTTAAATCGCCGTCGACGCTCGACCCCTTTGTGTCGCCATCGATTTTGAAAACAATGCCCTTAAGCGACGCATCCATCTTGCTGCTGTCGCCGTCGAGCATGAAACCGGCATTGTCGACATCCATACGGACCTTGGCATCAATATTGTCGGACAAGTATTTGCCGTCGACAAAAAGATTCAGGTCTGCCACCGTTGCCGACATTTTCGACGCGAGGTTACAGTATGTGGCATTGAGCCGCTTCAGTTTTATGCTCTGCAGCGAGACGAGCTCGGGCATCTCAAAAGGCTCGGAAGCTGTGGTGTCGTCCGACGCTGGGAAAATATCGAAATTCGAAGCCCCATCAGCATTCGTATGCAGGTTGGCATCGACCTTGTCAACAACCAGCTTGGTCACTTCGATATTTTTGTTTTTCAAGTATTCGCGCAGGTTGATTCCGACACTTACGCTGCCGATGTTGGCCAGCGTGTCGCTCACCGCACCCTCCATCGGATTGACAAGCGTGACGCCCTCCACGTTCAAGCCCACATACGGGAAAGTCTTGAAAAGCGTCAGGTCGACATCTTTGAAACTGCTCTCGCACGTGATGAACTTGTCGGAAAACCTGTTGACAATCGAGGTCAGTCGTGACGGTGTCAGCACCAGCCACAAGGCAATACCCACTATCACCACCACCAGTCCCAGCAGCGACACAACCGAAATAATCGCGATTTTCCAACCCTTTTTCAAACCGCGTTTCTTTTCAGCATCAGGCCGAGTATTCTGTTCTTGTATGTTAGCATTCTCCATGATTCGTTTTCGTTTTCGTCTTAGTTTTCGTCTTCGTTTTCGTTTTCGTGCCGAAGGCCTTTTCGTTTTCGTTTTCGTTTTAGTATAAAATCACTATTTCACTCTTTTGTATTCAAAAGTCTGGTCATAGTTGTCCTTATACCTCATCACCTCGTCGTCGAGGGCGACGATAGTGTATGTTTTCGGGATGACACCGCCCATTTCCATCTGGTGGACAAGAGTCAGGCGGCTACTCTTCTCATCGAACGACCATGTGAACGGTTGAGCCTCGCTTTCTTGCACATCGTCGCCAGTGTCCCATGTGGCACCCGTGCTGTCAGGGTCGTAACGATAGTACTCGGTTCCGCTAACCCATTTGCCGACAATCAGATTGCCGTCAAAGACAGGGTCCTCCTTACACGAGGCAAGCATCATACACACACCCGCCAACAGCAATAATAAGCGTATATTTTTTTTTCGTCTCATCAATTTAAGGGTTGTAAAGGTTAAAGGTTAAAGGTTAAAGGATTTTAGGGTTAAAGGGTTTTAGGGTTAAAGGGTTTTAGGGTTAAAGGTTAAAGGTTTGCTCCACTTCGGTCGCAGGCCTGCAAGCAGGCAGAAAGGTTAAAGGTTAAAGAGGACAGCTACATTCGTGTAATTCGATGGTCGTGTGCGACCATTCGCGAAGATAGAGACCAAGTAAATATTCGTTCAATTCGTGATATTCGTGTTCAAATAAAGGGTTAAAGGTTAAAGGTTAAAGGTTATAGGGTTATAGGGTTATAGGGTTATAGGGTTTGAAAGTTCTCAGTTCTCAGTTCTCAGTTTTCAGTTCTCAGTTCTCACATCTCCGTTTTCCGTTCTCACTCGTATCTGTAAACCTCCTTCAGCATTCGTCCATATCCATCATAGTCAAGCCCGTAGCCTACGATGAAATCGTTTGGTATCGAGCGGCCTATGTAATCGATCTTGAAATCCTTTTGGAAACTGCCGGGCTTGAAGAAAAAAGATGCAATATAAATCCTTTCCGGTTCCAGCTTCGCCAGGTCGCTCAGCATCGCCTCCATTGTGATACCCGTGTCGACAATGTCCTCGACAATGACGACGTGGCGACCCTTGCATTTCGCCGGGAATGGAAGATCCCTCTTGACGCACCCCGTCGTGCTCATTCCGCTATAAGAACTGTATTTCACGAAACACGTCTCCGCATCGAAATCCAATGCACGTGACAAATCGGCCATGAACATGAACGCCCCAGTCAGCGTCGGACAGAAAATAGGATTCTTGTCTCTCAAATCGCGCGAAATATTGGCAGCAACCGTTGCGACCGTCTCCTTAATCTCCGCCTCGGACATGTACAGTCCGAATTGTTTCCCGTTGACAGTCACCATATCATTCCTCCTCCGGTTCTTCAACAGAATCAAGCACCAGGCGGAAGCCGTGGAACCCGTATCCATAGTCCGGCTGATACCAGCTGCGGTCACTTACCGTACATCCCCACGAGGGACTGTTCAGGCATCCGCCTCTTAGGATTCGGCTGTCGCCGTGTCGCGGTCCGCGCGGGTTAGTCTGCGCTTCTGCCGAATAGGCCTCGTACCAATCCGAGCACCATTCCCACACATTGCCGGCCATGTCATGAAGACCCAATTCGTTGGCCTTCTTCTGCCCCACAGGGTGAGTGATGTTGCCTGAATTCATACCGTACCAAGCCACAGCACCGGGGTCGCCGTCCTGACCCGGAAACACATGGTTTTTGGAGAGATTGCCACCGCGGGCCGCAAATTCCCACTCAGCCTCAGTAGGCAGTCGGAAACGGTAGCCCGTCATCTGCGACAGACGTGCGATGAACATCTGCGCATCGTTCCACGACACCTGCTCCACAGGCAGGCTGTCGTTGTATTGCCAGCGGCTCGGGTTGTTGCCCATCACCGTAGTCCAAAGGCGCTGCGTCACCTCAAACTTGCCCATATAGAACGTGTCAAGAGTCACCTTATGAGTCGGGAACTCAGCTTCATAGTTGTGCTTGGCAGCTCCCGGACGGGTGCATCCCATCGTGAACGTACCTCCCGCCACAGGCATCATCCTGAACTTCATGTCGCCAACCTTTATGTCGACCGAGCCGTCATCGACCTCGACCGAAAAGCGTATCACGCTGTCGGCAGCATTGTATCCGTTCGAGTCCGGCTCGTACGGAATTCCCCTGAAGTCAGGCAGATCATAGACTATTATCTTCTTGCCCTTGCCCGCCTTAATGTTTTTCCCGATATCTCCCGCCATGTTCTGGATATAGTCTCCATAATAGCGGCCGCCGTCGATAGATACGCACACCCTGATATTCGCATCTTTGCTGAGATCGTAGGTCACAGTTACCTCCTTATCCTGTCGTTGGAAGGCCACGTTGGTAATGTTTTGCGCACCAACATAGTTGAAAAACAACATCGCAAGCAAGAATAACATTCTATTTTTCATATATATACAACTTTTTTAAACACATTTATGCCAAATTGCAAATATACGAATAAAATGTTAAATATCGTCTTTTATATTGTATTTATAAATAAAAAAAGAGCCAACAGGATTGTGCAAATCACTTATGGTAACCTCTAAAATTCGTTTAATTCGCGTTTTGTTAGCAAAACAAATTTCTAAATATCAATTCGTTTAATTCGTACAATTGCTCATTGCATTTTCTTTATTCATTATGTATTCGCAGGCATACCACGCCGTTTTAAAAAATTATTAGAGGTGCTCTTATTTTTAGTAATTTTTTGCGTAACTAATAAAAACACAGCTATATCACGACACAAAAGGACGATTGTTATCGGGCAATGAGCGAGCAAATCCGGCCCCGTTCCTTGCATTTGGTTGTGCGATCAATGCTCCATACAAACAAAACAAAACAAAGCAACAAATACCATCCTTTTCATAAACGCACAATTTTCTTTGTCATTAAACGGTCTTCGCTCTCAACAACCAGTGTATATACACCTTTGGAAAGATGTCTTACATCTATTTGAACATCACTGACAATTATATTGTTGTTATCGTAGACAACAACACCTTTGTTGTCATACAACAGGATTCTTTTTGCATAACAATCCTGAAATTTCAAATACAAATAATCCACTGTGGGATTCGGATAGACAGTACACATCTCTTCGGTTGTCGTTGAAACACCAGACACATAGTAGTAACAGCAGGCACTCACCTCATATTCTTCTTTCCAATACTCTTCAAGTACACTATAAATCCACTCGTCGTCTCGCACATAGCACAACAAGATTCGTTCGACCTTATCCGGCTCGTCTTTCACTAATGTATACATCAACCCATAATTGGGGCCAATACCCTCCATAAATGTCAACTTAGCTCCTCGGAACCAATAACCAGTTCGTAATACTTTCCGTCCGTCAACCTCGTATACACTGTCTATAATAACAGGCCTGGAAAAAAAATAGTTTGACAAGAATGGGTAATCCTCCTTTGTTATGGTTGGAAAAGTGTCACCAACATCAAGGCTCAAATCCATGATAACGTATTCTGGATAAAGTATCCCACCAACTTTGGGACGAAGATACAATTTGTCATGATTCATTGACTCTCTAAAATAAACAGTGTCAAACGAATTATAAATTCGATGAAAATCACCAAGACCTCTGGTACAGATATTGTTCAAAGCACATTTCAAATAAACGACGCTATCTATAACAGCGGTGTCGTTCGTAAGAACACTAAATGAAAATGGATAGCAGTCTAAATACTCTCGCATATTTTCGTACCATACGGCTATACTGTCGCCGAAGACGGACTGGTAGATGGTTGTGTCCTGTGATTTTGCGGATGTCGTCAGTATTGCCAACATCAAAAGTAAGAATATTTTTTTCATGATCGTTGAGTTTTATTTGGTTAGTATCATTCGTTTGCTGTCCACAATTTGGTTGTCTACAACCAGTGTATACACATACATGACATGCTTAGGCTCACTACCGGGCAATGAGCGAGCCGCCGAGTTTTACAACAACACCTGGTTGCAAATTCACATTGCCATCGGCGTCAAGCACCAAGGTGGCACCGCTCTCGACAGTCACGTTGCCATACATGACATTCGTCGTCACATGGTGACCGGCGTTTATCGTCTCGCCGGTTTTGTAGGAGTCGTCTGAGAACACGTAGTTTTGAATGTAGGTAACTCCCGAATACTCGTTGACTTGACCCAAACCGGTGTACCGAAGGTCTCGGACATCAGCACAATCAGCTGTCAGGGTCTCGTGGACTGGATTTATACCTTGTAGGCTGCCGTTATGGAGGTTGATCACACTTAGATTGTTCTCAAGTATGATATGCGCGCCATTTTCAACACACAAGTGTCCGCCTTCCCGTATCTCTATACGGCCGCTTCCTTTGACATGGAGTGTCGCTCCCCTTTTGATCACCAGCGACCCGGAGGTCTGTATGTCCAGCACGGCACCGTCTTCGATCACGTATTCCGCACCGGTTTCAATCACCATTGCCGACTGGTTGGCAACCACCACCTTGGACGACGGATTCTGACAGAGATACGACCCCGAAAGGCAGGTGAACACAGTGGGATCGGCAAAAACTTTGCGTTCGCCGATGACTACCGGATTGTAGGGGCGTGTCGGTGTCAGGCCGTAATCGAGCAGCATGGTCCTGTGATTTTGCAGGATCAGTCTCTCCTTCAGCATGATCGGCCCGCACCAGCGTACATCATTGTCTACATCGTAGTCGTTCCACGTCACACGGACTTTTATACTCCCGTCTATGTATTGCTCGACAATGTCAACCCTCAGTCCGTTGAGCCACAAGTGTCGGTTGTCGTCGTATGATGGGTTTGCTGGATTGTTAGCCTGTCCTTCATTTGTCTCCCTTTTCGCTGTCTTATACGTCATTAGGGGTACATTGGGTGGGTTGGAACACATGCGCAGCGATGCTCCTATGGGAAAGGCGTCGTAACTGTTGCCGAACACTGGCAGGAACCCGCAGACCGACACACTGTCCATGTATATACGATGGACGGTGACGAACTCGTTGCTCTGGATTGTGTCGTCGACGGACGAATTCTTCAACCGTGCGTCGATAGCCGGAAGCATTGAGGGATGATAACCCGTAAGAGGGTTTGCCTGAGTGGGCGTAGTGTATGCGTTGTACCAGTGAAGGCTTGTATCTGTGGTGTCGAACGGAGCGTAGAAGAAATCGTAGTTGCCGAATGCGGAGAGGGGGACATAGTAGTTTGTTCTGGAACTGTCGAAGTCACCCTCCAGGTTGTCGTTGCCCACCTGTATGTTGAAGCGTATCCCTTTGGCTTTTTCAGGGGCGTACTCCACTGTGCCGGGTTTGATCTGATGGTTCTCTATCCACAGGTACTGGTTGCGGATACGGTTGTCCAAAGTCCTGATGTGTGGCAGCTTTATGCGTACTACGTCGCCATACTCGGCGAAGTTGCGAAGAATGAACTCATTTGCGGCCAGCGGCTCACCGTATGTCAAATCGGTCGCCACCTCGTTGCCGTTGACGTCCACCGCCGAGATGTAGTGCTGTTTGCTCGGATGCTTCCATCCAAGCCACCAGCGTTCCCACCCGTTATACGACCCCAAGTTGGCGTTGTAGCTGCCAAGCATGCTGTAGCCGCTGATGTTGGAGAGGAAATTGCCGGTATCTCCTGTTCCAGCTCCGCCATTATGGTAGTTGTTGCCGCCAATCAATTTATGAGCGAATTCATGGCGGAAGACTAGTTCTGGGTGTTCATGGCATATTTGGGCATTTCCGTTGATTCCATAAAAAAACTTAAAATGATAATTATCATGAGAATAACGGTGATCGGTAAATCCTCCGTGTGGAGTTGGAAAATCCTTTTTATTCCTGCGCCAAACGATGTTTAACATGTCAATTCTGTTGTCAGCTATGGAATCAGCTTGTGTGTATTGATCTAATGAAACAAACCTAAAGTTATCAAACTGAGAGAATCCGTATCCATGGTAGGTCACAGTGTCACTCTCAGGCTGTGAATCGAGATAGTCTCTAATTGCTTTTAAACCAGCAATATTTCCAACATCACCACGTCTAAGCTGTATCAAAAAAGGATAATAATCGCCAAGAACGAGTAAGGAACCAAACGATGCCTCGTAGTAGTATTTGGAAACAAAACCAGACAACCTGCCCCCAGAATTATAATCAAAAATATCATTCGCTATTGTAGGCAGGCAACCTTCCGGCCACCAGGGGAATAATTCGTTGACTGAATACTCTACAGTGTCGTCAATATAATCGGCATACACAGTCAAAACCCTAAATCTCCCGTAAGGAGCATATTCACACCCATATCTTGAACTCCTTTGAGCTGAAACGTATATGGTTAAACACAGAAGTATCAGAAAAATTGTTTTTTTCATAGTTTTACAATTTTTTTGATTGTTATTTGCTCTCCGTCACAAACCCATAGAATATAAGTTCCCTTGCGAAAACCAGACATATCTATCATGCTGTTATCATCGGAAATAAAGCCTTCCGAGACCACAACACCTGACATTGAGACGACCTTGTACTTGCACTCGGGTGAGGACAAACCATATACAGTCAACATATCTGATGTTGGGTTTGGGTATACAGCAATCTCTTTTTCAACTATATGCACTTTACCTGCGCCTAAATGGGAAAAACCACATTGAGTGTAAGAATCTTCATATAATGAATACGCATCCAATATATCCTCTGAATAATAATTTCGGTAATGAAAGTCCCAGACTGAATCTTTTGTATGGCACCATACGGAAGGTCCTCTCCAATAGTAATTTGATATTCTATGGGTGGCACAGTCAGGGTAACATATCCCCATAGACGGTCCCACACCCTCAATAAAAAAAAGGGTGTCATATTCCTCATTAACCATACAATAGAATGGTGCTATACAATTAGTACGCATCCACTTCCTGCCATCCATGTAGAATATACTGTCGACCATAATAGGTTGACCCGGCCTTCGCCCTATCACCTCGCACTGTTTCCAACTTTCTGTATTCAATGTATCTCCCACTTGTAGAGTAAGATCCATCACTAGGATTTCTGAAGTAATGACAGGAGGATTATTGTATACATGCTGGGTAAAGCGAAGGTACAATTTGTCATGCATCATACTCTCTCTGACATAACAGGGTGAAAAACCTGAGTATGCACGAAAATCATGGCCTGTTGAATCTCTTAAAATGTAATACTTTTGCCCATCAATAATAGCGGTATCGTCACATTTTGTATATTGCAGGAAATGGTCGACAGAACAATCCACAAGAACCCCTTCCCATTTTGTTATACTGTCGCCGAAGACGGACTGGTATACCGTTGTGTCCTGTGGTTTTGCTGACATCGTCAGCATCGCCAACATCGCAAAAAAGAATATTTTTTTCATAGTTTTTAAGTTTTATTTGGTTAGTATCATTCGTTTACTGTCCACAATCTGGTTGTCGACAACCAGTGTATACACATACATGCCAGGCGTAAGGGTCGAACCATGGATGCTCACCGAACCATCGCCTTTTGTGGTTATAGGAATATCGTGAACCAATGTACCTGACAGAGTGAATACATACATAGTTGCTGATGTGGCTTCTGATGGTATGTGGAATGAAATATCTGTTGTGCTGCTGAATGGATTGGGCGCGTTCTGGTACAAGACAGGGTCCGATGACTGCCACGGCTGGATGTATGCAGAGCCTCCGCCCTTCCCGTCTCCACTGTTTTTATCCTGCAGGTTGTCTTCTTCTTGGTTTGTGCCATTCTTGCAGCATTCCTGCAGCTGCGCCGCAAGGTACTCTATTGTTTGTTGTTGCTCGTTGATGGCAGCAATAACCAACGGTATCATGCTGATATAGTCAACATATTTATTGCCGTCTTTGTCAGTCTCTACAAGCTCGGGGAACTGTTGTTCCAACTCAGATGTCACAAAACCATACAATGTCCTACCGGCACCACGTAGCGAGTCAGATTGTGCAAACCTTATACTGTCCAATCGGTCTTTGCCCGCAAGCGCAGCGCTCTCTGTAGAACGGGTATTAACGCTATCACGAAGCATCTCCCTACCCTCTTCGGTGAGCGAGTACTCGCGAGGCAGAACATAGCGGTAACTTACACTGCCAAGCTGCAGCAGACGTGACAGGGCACCGCTGATTGGGGATAGGCTTCGTTTGAAGCGATCCTCCGAACTCACCATGATTTGTCCAGTCAGCAAGCCGTTGTAGAAAATCGCTCTCGAACTGGCATCGCACCCCAACTCCATAAGAATAGTGCTACCGTTCTCAGATGTCATTCTGATACCTTTCTTGCCGTGTAGCCACATGATGTCCGAGTCTGTCATGCCGTATTCACCAATAAAAACATTCCATCCGCCAAGAGAGTTGTTGTAGCCCATGCGTCCAAAGTCACCAAAGCCAAGTTTTGCACCACCATTGCAATATTCTGTCTCAGGGCCTTGTATAGACATTGACAGCACCCCATAAGGGTCAAAGTTTTCACCATAGTCAGGACCAACTACAACCCGTCCAGTTGATTCTATACTGATTTGCGCCATAACAGATACAGAGCTGAACGCCAGGAATAAAAGTTCCAAAAGAATTAATTTTTTTTTCATTGCTAATAAAGTTTGACAAGTTATTATTTAAAATAGTATAATATTTATACATATCATTGGTATTTAACACTTTAGTGGTATAAATCAAAAAAAAATACCGCTATGTCACAATGCAAAAATACGTTTTTTTCTCAAAAATTAAGTTTTTTTTTCAAAAAAACACAAGGCTCCTCCACGCGCTCCGCTGGAGCTTGTGCCATAACAAAAAAAAGAGAATCCCTAACGGAACTCTCTTATTATGCATAGACTTTTTGCGACCTCTACATTTCGCAAAATTCATGTTTTGTTTGCAAAACCTAATGGTTGGGTTGCAGAAATATATTCGTAAAATTGGTGTTCGAAAAAATTACATATTTGCCACAGCACGTTTCTACTTACAATGAAGGTAAACGGGGCTGCCACGCACAAGGCTCCTCCACGACTGGCACTTGTGTCATTTTGAATTATAAACTTCAATCAAAGCCCTGCCGAATAGTATTGTATCTGTTCTGCAATTTTGTCGAGGGCCGGACGCAACTTGGGCTTTATCATCATGGTCATCATCGGGTTGCCGCCCTCGATTTCGGCACGTACCAACACTCCGCACGACGACTCGTCTTGTGCTTCGATCTTCATCACCAGTCGGAACGGCAGAGGCGAGTTGCTCCCCTGGGCTGGTGCGATGGCCACCGTGGTGTATGGCGTACGCTCGGCATACTGTAGCGTCAGCTGCACAAATCCGGCAACCTTGAACGAACACGTGTCGCCATCGGTCTGAAAGTCTTCAACCTGCGACGGCAGCAAACGTTGGAAATTGCGGAAGTCGCATGCAAAACTATACAGTTTTTCGGCACTGCACTGCGCCTGCACTTTTTTTGATTCAGCATTCATAACGTTCAGTCTTGCATGTGTTGTTCGGACCAGAGTTCGGGGTTCTGACGCCAGGTCTTGAGCGACTCAAGGTCTTTCTCCATCACGTATTCCTGTTCGCAGGCCACTTTGATGAGCGAATCGTAGTTCGTAAGGGTATGGAGTTCGACCTGTGCATCTTCGAAATTCTTGGCAGCAACAGCAAGCCCATAGGTGAAGATGGCTACCATTCCTTTCACGTAGCAGCCTTTGTCGCGAAGGGCGTGGACGGCGATGAGCGAGCTCTTTCCCGTCGACACAAGGTCTTCGACCACAACGACTGTCTGGCCACTATGTATCTCGCCTTCAATCTGATTGGTCAGACCGTGTTTCTTCTCTTCAGAGCGGACATAAACGAACGGCTTTCCGAGTTCCTGAGCCACCAGGGCACCCTGTGCTATGCCTCCTGTTGCAACACCGGCAATGACATCAACATCACCGTAGTGCTCGTTGATGATATCGACAAAACGCTGGCGTATGTAAGTCCTGATCTCGGGGTAAGAGAGGGTCACACGGTTGTCGCAGTAGATGGGCGACTTTCTTCCAGAAGCCCATGTGAAAGGATGGTCATTATTAAGTTTTACGGCCTTTACCTGCAAAAGGAAAGTGCTTGTTTGTTCGGCAGTTTCGTTCATTTCTCTGTCTTTTGGGTTATTGTTTTGAATGCGCAAAAATACAAAGTTTTGGCATTACTCGAATCAAAAAATTACTAAAAAAATCATATCACCGTCCCAAGCACTTAGTTTTCACATATTTGCTCGGCAATTATCCGCATTGTGGAGTAACTCTCGGCCAGCCTGCGGCACCACTCCTCTGCCCCTACCCATTCCAAGGCTGTTATACCCTCTTCGGTTTGAGGCACAAGCGGCTGGCTACCTGTAGTTTTCATCTCGAACCAGGAGGTCTGTTTGAAGTGCCATCCTCCATACAGATTGTATATATGGTATGTTTTCAGCCTAAGCCTGCCGAGGGTCAGGTTTTTAAGCCCCGTCTCCTCGTTTGTTTCCCTCATGGCAGCGACAGCAAGGGTCTCGCCCTCCTCGACTTTGCCCTTGGGCAGGTCGGCACGGCCGTTGCGGGTCATAATGAGACGGTTTCCATAATCGTCCGACACTATGCCCCCCGCAGCTTTCACAAAAATGTAGTTCTTCCTGACGTATTGGATGAATCTGCGCAAATATCCCTTCTTGCAGTTCACCCATACGTTCCGGTTTCCCTCGGTGAGCGCTGCGAAACAGCTGCCGAAGTCCGTGTCGTCCATCAGCAGGGTGTCGGTAGAAAGAGCAGGTATAGGCTTGTCTGTCAGGACCATGCTGTTATGCTGAAAATTTACTGTCATCATATTTTTTTTTGCAAATTTACATCACTTGACCGAAACTGAAAAAAAAATTGTAATTTTGCAAGTTCTTTTATGCATATCGACAGTGATTGCCCCCCCCAAAAAAAATCACCCCTACCACCCCTCAAACCCTCAAACCCTCAAACCCTCAAACCCTCAAACCCTCAAACCCTTTAACCTTTACCCCCCTTGGAAAAAGATTACACATACGAGCTGGCGTTGACGATGCTTCCCGGCGTAGGCACGGCAACAATAAGGCAACTGCTTGACATTGCCGGAACCGCCGAGAATGTTTTCAAGATGTCGAAAAAAGAGCTGGATTCACTCTTCGGCAAACATAAAAACATCGTCAATGCCATTGTCGGCAAAACGGTGTTTGCCGAGGTCGAGAAGGAGCTCGCATTCATCAACAAGAATCACATCGGCGTGCATTTCTACACCGACGCCTCATTCCCCCAGCGCCTCAACAGGGTCGGTTGCGAAGATGCTCCGGTCCTCCTCTATTCGCTTGGCAATGCCGACCTGAACGCACAACGTGCAGTGAGCATCGTCGGCACACGGCGTGCCACACCGAACGGCGTGGATTTGACCCACAGGCTCGTAACGGGCTTCAACGGCGAAAACATCACCGTTGTCAGCGGCCTCGCTATCGGCATCGACACCGCCGCGCACGAGGCTTCCCTCTCCAACTCACTGCCCACCATTGCCGTTCTTGCACATGGACTCGACAAGCTCTACCCTCCCCAGAACCGTAACCTCGCAAAGCGCATTCTGGCTAACGGAGGCATGCTGCTCACCGAGATGCGCAGCGGCACGGCTCTCTCGCCGCGCATCTTCCCTGTCCGCAACCGCATAATTGCAGCCCTCTCCGACGCCACCGTCGTCGTCGAAGCCTCCTCCTCCGGCGGAGCTCTCATCACGGCAAACATAGCCATAGGCTACCACCGCGACCTCTTCGCCTTTCCGGGACGCGTCGACGACAAATACTCGGCAGGGTGCAACGCCATCATCGCATCGTGCAAGGCCATGCTCATCCGCAACGCCGACGACCTCTTCAACAATATGGGGTGGGAACGCAACATCAAGCATGTCGGGACCCAGACAACCATGTTTCCGGAGCTGGCCGGCAACGAAAAGACAGTCTACGACGTGCTTGTGAACCATCCGGAAATAGGCACCGACGAGATTCGCGACCTCTGCGGACTGCCATTGCCGCAAATTGCAACCGCACTGCTCAGCCTGGAACTGAAAAGCCTGTGCAGATGCCTTCCAGGTAAAATATACAAAGTAAACTGAATCAACTGATTAACAATTACGACGCTATTTTTTCGATACAAAACCATTGTTTTTTTTCAAAAATATAGTAAATTTGCAAATTCATAATTGCACGAAAAGCAAAGTATAAAACCATTGATAACAAACAGAATATGCTATCGGTAGGTTTCTATACAGCTTATATTAAGTCTTAATAAACTATAAAGATATACAAAATACATGGAATCTAATTGCAAAGGTAAAATTTCTCAGATTATTGGCGCTGTTATCGATGTTACATTTGACGACGACGTTACTCTTCCCGACATCTACGACGCCCTTACCGTGAGACGTCCCGACGGAACAGACATTATTCTTGAATGCCAGCAAGATATAGGCGAAAACACCATGCGTACAATCGCTATGGACAGCACCGACGGACTGCAGCGCGGCATGGAGGTCGTATCGCTTGGAGGACCTATCTCGATGCCCGTAGGCGAAAACATCAACGGACGCTTGTTCAACGTCATCGGACAAACCATCGACGGCATGCCCGAACCGGTTTGCGACAAGAAATACGGCATCCACCGCGAACCCCCGAAATTCGAAAACCTTTCGACAACACAAGAGATTCTTTATACCGGAATCAAGGTCATCGACCTCATCCAGCCATTCCTGAAGGGCGGAAAAATCGGTCTCTTCGGCGGTGCCGGTGTCGGCAAGACCGTGCTCATCCAAGAGCTCATCAACAACATCGCCAAGAAATACAGCGGCATGTCGGTGTTCACCGGCGTCGGCGAGCGCACACGCGAAGGCAACGACCTGCTGCGCGAGATGATTGAAGCCGGCGTTATCAAATACGGCGACGCATTCCTCAAGAGCATGGAAGAAGGCAGCTGGGACCTCTCGAAAGTCGACCCCGATGCGGTTCGCGACTCGAAGTGCACCATGGTCTTCGGACAGATGAACGAGACTCCCGGCGCACGTGCCCGCGTCGCCCTGTCGGGTCTGACCTTGGCCGAATACTATCGCGACGGCGACGAAAAAACCGGCGGACGCGACATCCTGCTCTTCATCGACAACATCTTCCGATTCACACAGGCCGGCTCCGAAGTGTCGGCTCTGCTCGGCCGTATGCCATCGGCTGTGGGCTACCAGCCTACACTGGCCACCGAGATGGGTATGATGCAGGAGCGTATCACATCGACCAAACGCGGCTCGATCACATCCGTCCAAGCCGTCTACGTGCCTGCCGACGACCTCACCGACCCCGCTCCCGCAACGACTTTCGCCCACCTCGACGCCCAGACAGTGCTCAGCCGTAAAATCTCCGAGCTCGGTATCTATCCCGCTGTCGACCCGCTCGACTCCACATCGCGCATCCTTTCGCCCGACGTCGTAGGCGAAGAACACTACAACACCGCTCAGAAGGTGAAGCAGATACTGCAGCGCTACAACGAGTTGCAGGACATCATAGCCATTCTCGGTATGGAAGAACTCGGCGAAGCCGACAAGCTGGTCGTCAGCCGCGCACGCCGCGTTCAGCGTTTCCTCTCTCAGCCGTTCTTCGTGGCCGAAGCCTTCACCGGTCTGGAGGGAAAATTCGTCAACATCGACGACACCATCAAGGGTTTCAACATGATCCTCAACGGCGATGTCGACTATCTGCCGGAACAGGCCTTCCTGCTGGTGGGAACCATCGAAGAAGCTATCGAGAAAGGCGAGAAAATCCTGGCCGAAACGAAATAACGAATACCAATGAACGTAAGAATCATAAAACCAGACTCGACCGTTTTTGAAGGACAGGCCTCGCTGCTCCAACTGCCGGGCACCAATGGTCTTTTTGAAATCCTCGAAAACCACGCGCCTATCATCTCATCGCTTGCCTCCGGAAAAATCCGCATCCAGACTGACGATGGCGAAAAGACTTTCGACATCAAGGCCGGCGTTGTCAAAGGACAGAAAAACGACATACTCGTTCTGGTTCAATAATCCTATTTTTTGACTTAACAAATCAAACAATATTTTTTTATGAAAAAATTATTTACTGCACTTACAGCACTTGCTTTGCCAGCACTAAGCTTTGCCAGCGAAGCCGACCTGAAGATGCCTGAAGGCTTCAGCACGAGTCCCGACACCAACATCCTCTATTGGGGATTCCTCATAGTCGGACTCGGTCTGTTGTTCGGATTCTGGCAATTCAGCAAGGTCCGCAAACTCCAAGCCCACAAGTCGATGCTTGAAATCGGTAACGTCATCTTCAAGACTTGCTCAACCTACCTCAAACAGCAGGGCAAATTCCTCGTCATCCTCTTCTTGTTTATTGGTGCTGCCATAGCACTCTATTTTGGTGTACTCAGCGACATGAAACTGGGCGGTGTTTGCCTTGTTCTTGCATGGACAATCATCGGTATTCTCGGTTCATACGGCGTGGCATGGTTCGGTGTCCGCATGAACACCCTTGCCAACGCACGTATGGCTTTTGCCTCGCTGCGTCGCCGTCCGCTCGATCTTCTCAACATTCCCCTTCGCGCCGGCATGAGCATCGGCATCGTCCTCATCTGCGTCGAACTCGTCCTGATGCTCGTCATCCTGCTTTGCATGCCTGGCGACCTGGCCGGCAGCTGCTTCATGGGCTTCGCCATCGGTGAGAGCCTCGGAGCCTCCGCCCTTCGCATTGCCGGCGGCATCTTCACCAAAATCGCCGACATCGGAAGCGACCTCATGAAGGTGGTCTTCAAAATCGGTGAGGACGACCCGCGCAACCCCGGCGTCATTGCCGACTGCACTGGCGACAACGCTGGCGACAGCATCGGACCCACCGCCGACGGTTTCGAGACCTACGGCGTCACCGGTGTGGCTCTCGTAAGCTTCATCCTCCTCGCCGTTCCCGACCCGAGCATCCAGATCAAACTCCTTGTCTGGATATTCGTCATGCGTATTCTCGGTATCGTGGCCTCCGTTCTCGCCTACTACATCAACGGCGCCATCGCCAAGGCTCGCTACAGCAAAGCCGACGACATCAACTTCGAGAAGCCCCTTACATCGCTTGTATGGATAACCTCTATACTCTCTATCTGCGGCACCTTCCTGGCCAGCTATTTCATCCTCAAGGATGTCACCCTGGTCGACAACCTCTGGCTTGCACTCTCCATCATCATCAGCTGCGGCACACTCGGTGCAGCACTCATTCCTGAATTCACGAAAATCTTCACTTCGCCGACATCCAAGCATGTCAACGAGGTAGTCAAAGCTTCCGAACAAGGCGGCGCTTCGCTCAACATCCTCAGCGGTCTCGTTGCCGGCAACATGGGCGCTTTCTGGACAGGCATTGTCTTCTTCGTCCTGATGCTTATCGCATACATGGCCGCCGCCGGCTTCGGAATCGGCCCCGTCTTCGGTCCCTACTTCACCATCTTCGCCTTCGGCCTTGTAGCCTTCGGAATGCTGGGCATGGGCCCCGTCACCATTGCTGTCGACAGCTATGGCCCTGTCACCGACAATGCCCAGTCAGTCTATGAGCTCTCGCTCATCGAAGACGATATCGAGAAAACCACCAAAGAGGTCGAAAGCGAATTCGGATTCACACCCGATTTCGAGAAAGCCAAATATTATCTCGAAGCCAACGACGGCGCAGGCAACACCTTCAAGGCCACTGCCAAACCCGTGCTTATCGGAACAGCCGTTGTGGGAGCCACTACGATGATATTCTCGCTGATTCTTATGATTCAGAAGGCCCTCGGCATCGAGCCCGCCAGCATCCTCAACCTCCTCAATCCCTACAGCATCCTCGGATTCATCCTCGGCGGCTGCATCATCTTCTGGTTCACAGGAGCTTCGATGCAGGCTGTGACCACTGGTGCCAACCGTGCTGTCGAATTCATCAAGGGCAATATCAAGCTCGACCCCAACGCTCCAAAGAAAGCCGACATCGAGAAGAGCCAGGAAGTTGTGAAAATCTGCACCAACTATGCTCAGAAAGGCATGATCAACATCTTCATCGCCATCTTCTGCTTTGCACTTGGCTTTGCATGCATCAGCTCGCCGGCCAGCATCGGAGGCGAGAATGCTGTATGTCTCTTCGTCAGCTACCTCATCTCGATAGCCGTCTTCGGACTCTTCCAAGCCGTCTTTATGGCCAACGCCGGCGGTGCGTGGGACAATGCCAAGAAGGTTGTTGAAGTCGACATGAAAGCCAAAGGCACACCGCTCCACGACGCCAGCGTGGTGGGCGACACCGTAGGCGACCCCTTCAAAGACACCAGTTCCGTAGCCCTCAACCCCATCATCAAATTCACCACCCTCTTCGGTGTACTCGCTATGGAAATCGCCATTGCTCCGAAATTCCAGACCACGGCACCCTGGCTGGGTCTCGTATTCATAGCCATTGCCCTCTTCTTTGTCTATCGTTCGTTCTTCAAGATGCGTATCAAGAGCTGAACAGAACACACTGACAATTAAGGCTTGAAAACAAAGGTCGAAGACAAGGTTCTTCGACCTTTATTTTTGACCGCAAACCATCAAAAAAACACACAATAATAAAATAGAATCGCCGTTAAACAAAAAAATCACCCAAACACCCCACACCCCCCTATAATCCTTTTAACCCTTCAACCCTTCAACCCTTTAACCTTTAACCTTTAACCTTTAACCCCTTATTTGAACACGAATATCACGAATTGAACGAATATTTACTTGGTCTCTATCTTCGCGAATGGTCGCACACGACCATCGAATTACACGAATGTAGCTGTCCTCTTTAACCTTTAACCTTTAACCTTTAACCTTTATAACCCTCAAACCCTCAAACCCTCAAACCCTCAAACCCTCAAACCCTCAAACCCTTTAACCTTTAACCTTTCTGCCTGCTTGCAGGCCTGCGACCGAAGTGGAGCAAACCTTTAACCTTTATAACCCTCAAACCCTCAAACCCTCAAACCCTTTAACCCTTTCAATCCCTTACATAATGAAAATAGCAGTTGTAGGAGCCACCGGACTCGTCGGAGGCGTCATGCTAAAAGTTCTCGAGGAACGCGGTTTTGCCGACAACGAAATCATCGCATCGGCTTCGCCAAAATCAGTAGGCAAACAAATACGTTTTGCCGACAGGTATCTAACCGTCGTAAGCGTCGACGATGCAATAGCAATGAAGCCAGACTTCGCAATCTTTTCGGCCGGAGCAAGTGCATCGCGCCAATACGCACCCCTATTCGCCGCAGCAGGGACAACAGTCATCGACAACTCGTCGGCATGGCGCAAAGATGCCGACAAACCACTTGTCGTCCCTGAGATAAACATCGATGTCGTCAAGCCAGACGACCGCATAATCGCCAACCCCAACTGCAGCACCATCCAGATGGTTCTTGCCCTGTCGTGCCTGCACAAGAGGTATCGCATCCGTCGCCTCGTAGTCAGCACCTACCAGTCCATAACAGGCACCGGCATCAAAGCCGTGCGGCAGCTACAGGAAGAAGAGGCCTGGCATGCCGACGAAGTGCGCAAAAACGCTCACGAAGTCCCCTCGCAGCTCGACGCAATGCCGCCACACAGCCAGGCATACCCATATCAGATTTTCCGCAACCTCTTTCCTCATGGCGGCGACTTCAACGACGACGGCTACACCACCGAGGAACAGAAACTTGTCGACGAGACACGCAAAATACTTCGCGACCCCGACATAGCAGTGTCGGCAACCGTGGCGCGCGTACCCGTCGTCGGAGGACACAGCGAATCGGTCAACGTTGAGTTCTATGAAGATTTCGACATCGAAGAGGTGCGCAACATCATTGCATCGACCGAAGGCATAGTGCTTTACGACGACCCTGCAACAAACAGATACCCCATGCCAATCATGAGCGAAGGGCGCGACGAAGTGTTTGTCGGACGCGTGCGGCGCGACTATTCCCAACCACGCACCCTCAACCTATGGGTCGTTGCCGACAACCTGCGCAAAGGCGCTGCCACCAACGCCATCCAGATTATGGAAAAACTCATCGAAAAAAAATAAGACAAGCTATCCACATAATGAAAAAGACTATACTACTGATTTTTGCAGCCGCAGCATTGTTTACGGCCTGCGGCAAGAAAAACCTTACCGACGAGACGCACAGTTTTGCCGAAAACCGATGGATGCGCTTCGAGCCCGAAGTGTTCAAAGTCGATGTCCGGAACACTGACAAACAATACATCATATCGACAACACTCACCTACGACACAACCATCTTTTCGGCTGACGAGCTCCCGCTCGTAATCGATTTCTACGCCGACAGCAACGAGTTGCACAACTTCATGCCATCCATTCGACTGAAAACCAAGAAAGGAGCCCTTCGAGGAAGCGCCGTCGGACAATTCCATACCGTGACCGACACCATCGACCGCTGCCGCACATTCAACAAGCCAGGCACATACACCTACCGCATCAAGCAAGGCACCTCCAAATATCAGATTGACGGCATTTCGAGCCTCAACTTCAAAGTCACCGAGCTGTAGAAAAGCATGATCGACCAGAGCATAAATAAGAATATCGACCGTATCAAACTCAAGCTGAAGACAATACCCGAGACACCCGGAGTCTATCAGTATCTCGACGAGAAAGGTACAGTCATCTACGTCGGCAAGGCCCGCAACCTGCAACGGCGCGTCAATTCTTATTTCAACCGCTACGACGACCACAGCTCCAAAATCAAGATGCTGGTACGCCACATCTACGACCTGCGTACCACGGTAGTAGCCACCGAAGTCGACGCCCTGCTGCTCGAGAACAACCTCATCAAGCAGTACCAGCCGCGCTACAACAGCATGCTCAAGGACGACAAGACCTACCCCTACCTCTGCATCACCGACGAGGACTATCCCCAGTTGCTCTTCACACGCGACCGCACACGCATCCACGGCCAGTTCTTCGGCCCCTACCCTAACCAACGCATAATGCGCGAGTTGCAGGACATCATCCGCAAGCTCTTCAACTACCGCATGTGCAAGAAGAAACTTGTGTGGGACAAAGCCAAGCAGACCGTTGTCGGAGGCGACCGCCCCTGCATCAACCACCAGATAGGACTCTGCAACGCGCCCTGCGTTGGGCTCGAGAGCCACGAGGCCTACATCGAAACCTTCAGCCGCATACGCAAAATATTGCGTGGCGACTTTGGCGAGATTCTCGACACCATGAAGAAAGAGATGCTCTCGCTTGCCGACGAGCTGCGGTTCGAGGAAGCCGAGGTTATCCGCCGCAAGATACGTCTGCTCGAAGAATACCAGTACAAGTCGACCGTCGTCGGCACCAGCGTTCACGACGTCGATGTCTACTCCATCCTCTCCGACTCCAAATACGCATACGTCAACATGATGCGCATCAAGAATGGAGGTATCATCTACTCATTTTCGACCGAAATCAAGAAGCAGCTCGACGAGAGCGACAGCGAAATCCTCGCCACCATCATCCCCGCCCTGCACGAGCAGACCGAAAGCACTGCCAAAGAAGCCGTTGTGCCCATGATTGTGGACGACATACCCGACGACTACCTGCACCAGACCGTCCCGACACGCGGCGACCGCAAACAGCTGCTCGAACTTAGTCTCCGCAACGTCCGCGCCCACCAGCACCAGTGCATGCACCAGCGTATGCTCGTCAACCCCGACGACGGACGCAACCAACTGTTGGAGCGGCTTCAGAAAGAGCTGCACCTCAAGCGTATACCCGTCCACATCGAATGCTTCGACAACAGCAACATACAAGGAGCCTACCCCGTGGCAGCCATGGTGCGTTTCACCAACGGCAAGCCCGACAAGAGCCAGTATCGCAAATTCAACATCAAGACCGTTGAAGGACCCGACGACTACGCATCGATGGCCGAAGTCATCAACCGGCGTTACAGCCGTCTGTACGATGAGGGCAAGGAACTCCCCGACCTGCTCATCGTCGACGGTGGTGCCGGGCAGATGGAGGTGGCGCGCCGCGTCATTGTCGACGAGCTGCATCTCGACATACCCATCGCAGGACTTGCCAAGGACGACCGTCACCGCACCAACGAACTGCTCTGCTACGACTCCGACTGGCAGATACGCGTCGTCGGCCTCAAACCCACCGACCAGCTGTTCCACCTCCTTGAACAGATACAGAACGAGGTGCACCGTTTCGCCATCAGCTTCCATCGCGACAAGCGCAGCAAAGGAACCTTCAAGACCCAGCTGACCGACATCCCCGGCATTGGCGAAAAGACTGCCCGCGACCTGCTGTTGCGTTTCGGCTCGGTCAAAGAGGTGCGCCTGCAGACCCTCGACGACCTCACCAAAGCCATCGGCCCTGCCAAAGCAAAGCTGGTGTGGGAGTATTTCAAAGGGTGAGACTTAGTTTTCTGGTATTTGTGCAATATATATTTCATTGACACGTTAATTGACTCGTGAAAAACCTGCGCCACATAGCACCATACGTATTGATAGCGGCCTATTTGCCGCTGCTTGCGGCGTTGACGTTCCACACGCATAGCGAGCCGCACTCGACCGCAACCGAATGCGCCGAATGTGCCCACCATATCCATCACCGGGCGCACCTGAATGAGGCCGTTGCCATGGCCCACAGCTGCATCTATTGTCAGCTGACTTCGTCGTCCTACTACAACTCCGAGCCTGCCACGTTGCCTTCTGTTGACGAGGTTGCAGTGACTGTAGCCGACCCCGTTGTGTCTGCCATTGTGATGCCACAGTGCCGTGTGGAGAATCGCAGGGCTCCTCCGTTGCAATAATTTACCATACTATTTTTTTCGAACATCGTTTTATTCGACCCACATTGCCATATTATTGGGAGTGTGACATTTATGTATATTAAATTATTGTTGAAAATGAAAAAAGCATTTCTTCTTATACTTGCGTTGTTCCCTATCATTCTTTTTGCCCAGCAGGGAACAGACGCCAATATCGTTGGTCATATAATAGATTCAAAAACAGGCGAACACGTACCCTACGTAAGCGTGTACCTCAAAGGCACCACCATCGGTGCCGTCAGCGACCGGTCGGGCCATTTCCATATCGCCAACTGTCCTGTCGGCGAATACACTTTGCTGGTGCATCTTGTCGGCTACAGGCAGAAAGAGCAGCCCATTATCCTTGAACGTAACAAAACCATAGAGCTCAATATCCACATCGAGCCCGACGCCGTAGCCCTTCAGCAGGTGGTGGTAACAGCCACGCAGCATGCCGTAAGCCGTATGGAGACCCCTTCGGTAGTTGGCGTGGCCAGCAGTAGCCAACTCGAGGCTGCCAGTGCCGTCAACCTCGGCGACGGACTCAGGTACCAGACGGGTGTGTGTGTCGAAAACACATGTCAGAACTGTGGAGCTTTCGATGTGCGCCTCAATGGCTTAGGTGGAGCCTACTCGCAGGTGCTCATCGACAGTCGTCCTGTCAACAGCGCCCTTGCCAGCCTCTACCTGCTTGAACAGCTGCCCTCGGCAATGATCGACCAGATAGAAGTGATGCGCGGCGGCGGCTCGGCACTCTACGGCAGCAATGCCATAGCCGGTGTCATCAATGTCATCACCAAGGAACCCGTGCGCAACGGCGCCTCGGTAGGCAACACCACAAGCTTAGTGGGCGGCAATAGTATTGACTGGAGCAACTCGTTCAACGCCAGCGTTGTCAGCGACAACCACAAGGCCGGTCTCTACATCTTTGGCCACAACCGTCAGCGCAGCCCCTACGATGCCAACGGCGACGGCTACTCCGAGTTGGGTAAACTCAAGGCCCGCATGGTAGGCTTCAGCGGCTACCTGCGCACGGGTGTCTATTCGAAGCTGAATCTCGAATATCACAATATCAACGATTTCCGTCGTGGCGGCAATCGTTTCGACCTTCCCCCTTCGCAAGCCAACATCAGCGAGGGCGGCGAACACGACATTCACAGCGCCCAGCTGAAATGGGACTGGTTTTCGGCCGACGGCAACAGTCACGCAAGTGTCTTTGCATCAACTCAATATGTCAACCGGCAGAGCTACTACGGACATCGCGAGGAGGGCGACCCCATAGGCAACGCCTACGGCTACACCACCGACCTCACCCTCAACGAGGGAGTGCAATACAGTCGCCACTTCGAACGCCTGCTCTTCCTGCCCTCCGAGCTTACTGCAGGAGTGGAACACACCTACGACAACCTTCAGGACCGCACCATTGCCACCAACGACACCATCAGTCAAAACGCTTCGATTGCAAGTGCTTATATTCAAAACGAATGGCGCAGCAGCCGATGGAGCATCCTGCTTGGGTTGCGTGCCGACCAGCATTCGATGCTCGACAAACCCATTGTCAGCCCGCGTCTTAACCTACGCTTCTCGCCGTCGGGCAATCCCGACGACGACACTGCCCGTCGCAGCGCCCACGCGGTATTGCGTGCCGGCTATTCGTCGGGCTTCCGCGCCCCGCAAGTCTACGACGAAGACTTGCATGTCGGTGCTGTTGCCGGCGAACTCTACCGCCTCACCAACGCATCCGGCTTGCGTCCCGAGCATTCGCACAGCCTCACAGCTTCGGCCGACATCTGCTTTCATCTGGGCAACATCGAAGGCGACCTGCTAATAGAAGGCTTCTTTACCCGTATCAATGACGTCTTTGTCAACGAGCTGGTTTTCAACGACACCACCAGCGGTTACCGTCTCTATGAGCGTCGCAATGCCGATGGTGCCGAGGTCGGTGGCATCAATGCCGAGTTACGGCTCAGCCCCTCACCGCGAATACAGTTCCAGCTGGGCGGCACCCTGCAGAGCAGCCGCTACACAGGGCAGGGTTACGAATGGAGCGAGGGAAACTACGAGAAGCGTATGGAACGTGTGCCCAACTTCTATGGCTACCTCACGGCGCAGTACAGCCCCATCAACCGGCTCAGCCTTATAGCCACTGGAGTTTTCACCGGCCCGATGCTTGTCTATCACGCTGTGGCCGACGACGATGACGCCAAGCACGCCCAACATTCAGATGTGGAGCAGGTCGTCACTCCATCCTTTTTCGACCTCACCCTCAAGGCTGCCTATAGCATCCCTCTGGGCCATCGTAGCACACTCGATGTCAGTGCCGGCATCCAAAACATCTTCAATAGTTTCCAGCGCGACTTCGACAGCGGCGACGAGCGCGACTCGTCATACATATATGGCCCCTCGCGGCCACGCACATTCTTTGTCGGACTGAAACTGACGATATGACGATTGCTCGCAAATATGTTCCCCCTAATGAGCCCTATGTTTGAAGTATGCCAAAAATAGGGTTCCATTGCCGACAATGAATGTTTGAGAATGCTGCTTTATAGGCAACAACAGCCTGTAAAGCAGCATTTCGTCACGCAATAGGTATACAAAGTTGATCAACGAAAATAAGAAGCAACTGCGAAGAAAAGAGAACAAGAGTGTCGAAGAAAAATAGTATCTTTGCAGCACAAAACAAAATGAAAAACCAATAATAAAACAGCATTAAAAGTAAGAAACAGAATAGAATAAAGAGAATATAACGACATAATATAAAGCGTTTTATTGAAAGGGATAGGTGATATTTATGGAAAATGGAAATATAGACAGGCCACATTTTGTCAAATCTCATGATTTTCATGGTGATTCAGAATACATTGCGTGGATACAGGAGATAAAGAATCGCTATCAGCGTATTCGCTCCCGCATTGCATTGCAGACAAACTATGGGGCTTTGGAGTTCAATTGGCTGCTTGGACGCGACCTTGTGGAGAAAAAAGCTGAACAGCATTGGGGAGCCGGCGTTGTAGAGCAGATAAGTCTAGATTTACGTGCCGCCTATCCAGATGTCAAAGGATTCTCGTCGCGCAACCTGTGGTATATGAAGCAATGGTACCTCTTCTATCGAGGTGACGCCTCTCGGACGGAAAAACTGCACCAGCTTGGTGCAGAATTGCAAATCGCTGAAAACAAGAACCCTGTAAAACTGCACCAGCTTGGTGCAGAAATGGTGTCGTCCCAACGCATTGCTACCATACTTGACAATGGGGAGATGTTGCCATTGTTCGGAGTTGTGCCGTGGAAACACCATGTACTGATATCCTCCAAATGCAAGACACTCGAAGAAGCCTTTTATTATCTTCAACGTACCATAGACGAAGCTTTGAGCCGCAATGAACTCGAAGACTTGATAGCCGATGACGCATGGAAGAAACAAGGGAAGGCACTTACCAATTTCAATCAGCATCTGGATGAAAAGCAGGGTGCATTGGCCACCAATGTCCTGAAAGACCCATACAATTTCGACTTTGTCCAGCTGCGGCGTCACTATGATGAGCGCGACTTGGAGCGTGCACTTGCGCAGGACATTACCCGTTTCCTCCTTGAATTGGGGAGTGGTTTCACATACGTGGGACGACAGCCGGAACTGGTTGTGTCGGGCGATGACTATTTCCCCGATATGCTGTTCTACCATATCCGTTTGCGATGTTATGTTGTCATCGAGCTGAAAGTGGTGGAGTTCATGCCCGAATTTGCAGGCAAGCTGAACTTCTATGTCTCTGCCGTCAACCGCTTGTTGCGGCAGCCCGACGACAACCCCACCATTGGCCTGCTGATATGCAAATCCAAGGATCAAACAAAGGTAGAATGGGCTTTCGACGGAATCCAAAACCCGATGGGTGTTGCCACCTATCAAGGTGTCAAGCTCGTTGACAAGCTTCCAAGCGTACAGGCACTTCAAGAGCGCATTAAACTACTGGAAGAACAATTGAAAGAGAACGAAAGTGTCGAAGAAAAGTAGTATCTTTGCAGCACGAAACAGATAAAAAAACAATAAAAAACACAGCAATAAAACCAAGAAACATAATAGAATAAAGAGAATATAACGACATAATATAAAGCGTTTTTGAACTTATGGCCATCGTTACTGTATATAAAGACTTCGAAACCGTTTTCGGCATTATCTCGGCTCATCGCAATCGCATCGTACAGCGTGTGAACGGCGAATCTGTTATGATGGTGTGGGAAGTGGGTGGATTTGTCTCCGATCGACTGAAAACAGCAAGATGGGGCAGCGGCGTGGTGCGCCAACTGGCGGAATTCATACACACGCAGGATCCTACCGTGAGGGGATGGAGCTACCGGACCATATACAAGATGGTTCAATTCTACGAGACCTACTCCACCAAGGCATTCTCCGACCTAATTACAAAGGTCAAACCAGACTTTTTGTCGCTCGGTATGACCCCTGACTCTTTCGGCTCGTTTGTGCCAATCCAATTGGCACAAACAGCATCCACCGCAATCGTGCCAATCGAATCGGCACAAATACCTGGCATCCTGTTTTCCACCGGATGGAGCAATCATCAACTCATTCTTAACTATTGCAAGACCGACGAACAGAGGCTCTTCTACATGTTGTATGCCGGACGTGAACGATTGGAGTATAAGCAATTGGCACGTGCCATCAAGACTGATGCGATGTCGGCCATTCTCAGCAGTCGTCAGGTTCAATCGTCAGCGTTGCTGAGTCAATATCCACAAGCCCCGTTGCTGTTCAAGGATCGTGTCAGCTTGGATATGCTGGGGCTGCCGCTAAATTACAAGGAGACGAAGCTGCGCAAGACCATTGTGAGCCACATGAAGGACTTTATACTCGAAATGGGCAAAGACTTCCTCTTCATCGACGAGGAACACCGCCTTGAGGTGGGAGGCAAGCCGTTCAAAGTGGACCTTTTGTTCTACCACCGTTTGTTGCAATGTATGGTGGCTATCGAACTGAAGACGACGGAATTTCATCCCAAGGACCTCGGACAGCTGGAGTTCTATCTGGAGGCGTTAGACCAAGAAGAACGCCGTTCAAACGAGAACCCAAGTATCGGTATAATACTCTGCAAGGAGGCCAATATGGAGGTAGTACGATTTGCGTTGAGCCGCAGCATGTCTCCAACTATGGTGGCGCAATACAAAGAACAGCTGCAGGTGGGCAGCGTCCTGCAACGCAGCCTTGTGGAATTCTGCAACTTCTTGAATGAAAAAAAATAATTTTCGTACATTTGCAGCACGAAACAGATAAAAAAACAATAAAAAAACACAGCAATAAAAGTAAGAAACAGAATAGAATAAAGAGAATATAACGACATAATATAAAGCGTTTTTGCTTTGCTTTGTACGTGGAAATCGCCAAATTTCAAACTGTACTACAAAAGAAAGCAGAACGCTCACGGGTATCCGTGGGCTTTCTTAATTGTAGTACAGGCTTTGGCGAGCCTCCACGTACAAAGAGAGTTTCACGGATAACTTTTTTGTGTTGCTCTGAAAGGCAAAGCGCCAGTAACGCCGAGCCTTATGAGCACCAAGTTTTTCAACAATATCGATGCGACGCTGCTGGACAAGTTCCACGGCATCGCCTCCGCAATGGCCAACTTCGACATCTTCCATGCCGTGGTTGGCTATTTTCGTTCTTCAGGATATTTCAAACTGCGCCGCGAACTGGACTCTACGCAGGAAATCAAAATACTTGTCGGCATCAATATCGACAACCTCTTCCGCCAGGCGCAAGCTGCCGGCAAGATGTTCTTCGGCGACCGCGAGGCGTCGCTGGAGCAGTACTGCGACGACTTCCTGCGCGATGTGCGACAGTCGGACTACAGCGGCGAGGTGGACGAGGGCATCCGCCAGTTCTGCGAGGATATCGCCTCCAAGCGACTCGAGATGCGCATCCACCCCACACGCGACCTCCACGCCAAGTTCTACCTCTGTCTGCCGCAGCAGCACAGCGAACACAGCGACGGCTGGGTCATTATGGGCAGCAGCAACATCAGCGACCAGGGGCTTGGAGCCACCGAGCCGCCACGCTACGAGCTCAACGTGGCGATGAAAGACTACGACGATGTGGCCTACTGCGAGGCGGAGTTCCAGCGGCTGTGGGCCGAGGCGCTACCCATTACATTCGCCGATGTGGAGCGTATGATGGGCCGGACGCACCTGGCTCCGCAAGAGCAGCAGCCCACGCCTTACGAGCTTTATATGCGGATGCTCATCGACCATTTCGGCACCCAGGTGGAGGACGACTTCGTGCCTCAGCTGCCCGAGGGATATTCCGACCTCACCTATCAACGCGACGCTGTGGTGCAGGGTTACGACATTATGCTGCGCCACAACGGCTGCTTCATCGCCGACGTGGTGGGTCTGGGCAAGACGGTGGTGGCCGCAATGATTGCCCAGCGCTTCATTGCCGCCAACGGCGACAACACCCGCATCCTCGTCATCTACCCGCCGTCGGTGCAAAGCAACTGGACCGACACCTTCGACGACTTCCGCATCAAGAACAAATACACGCGCTTCATCACCAACGGCAGCCTCGACAAGATTATCGACGGCAACAACTACGACACGCCGCCCTACTATGACCTCGTCATCGTCGATGAGGCTCACAACTTCCGCCACGACAGCAATTCGGGCTACGACCTGCTGCAACGCATCACCAAGTCGCCCCGGCTGAACAAGGGCAACATCAAGGGTGGCAAGAAGGTGCTGCTGCTCTCGGCCACACCGCTAAACAACACACCCGAGGACATCAAGAACCAGTTGCTGCTGTTTCAGGACACCGCCCGCTGCACGCTGGATGGCGTGAGCAATATCGCCGACACCTTCGCCCCGTGGATTAAGGAGTTCAAGAGCCTGATGTCGCAACGCCGTGTGCTCACGCCCGAGATGCTGACATCGCGCATCGACGCCATCAACCAGGAACTCCGCCACACCGTGCTGGAGAAGGTGATGGTGCGCCGCACACGCAGCAACATCCAACACGAGCCACGCTACAGCGGCGAGATACATTTCCCGCAACTGCTCGACCCCGAGGACCGCACCTATCAGATGTCGCCCGAGGTGCTGATGCTATTTGTGGACACCTACAAGAAGTTGATAGACACCCCCACCTCCAACCTGCGCGAGGAGAAGCCCGACATGTTCGACGGCAGCGGCCTGCGCTACGCTCGCTATCGCGCTGTGGAATACTGTCCGAAATACAATGTGCCGTCCGGTCAGAAGGCTTCGCAGTTGGCCGAGGCATTGGCGGGCATCTATCGTACCCACATGGTCAAACGCCTGGAGAGCAGTTTCGATGCCTTCAAGAAATCGCTGCACACGCTGCTGGGTGCCACCGAAGGGATGATAAAGATGTTCCGCGAGGACAAGGTAATTATCGCCCCCGACCTGAATGTCAAGAAGCTGCAAGCCGACGGGATGGAACTGGACGAGATTCTGGAACTGGCGATGGCCAAAGGCTTCGACCCAGACGAGATAACCTTCCGCGCCACCGACTTCAAGCCCGAGTTCCTGCCGATGCTGGAATACGACGCCGACTTGCTGCGCGGACTCTGCAAGCGGTGGGACAAGGTGGATGCCGACCCCAAACTGGACCTCTTCGTCGAGATGCTGCAAGGCGAGCTCTTCGACCCGCAACGCAACCAAGAGGGCAAGCTGGTGGTCTTCAGCGAGAGCGTGGACACCGTCAACTACCTGACCGAACAGCTGCGCCAGCGGCTGCATCGCACCGACATCCTTTCTGTCTGTGCCCGCGACCGCAACCGCAAGCGGGAGGACATCCGCGCCAACTTCGATGCCAACTATAAGGACGAACACCGCAACGACTACAATATCGTCATCACCAGCGACGTGCTGGCCGAGGGTGTCAACCTGCACCGCGCCAACGTCATCGTCAATTACGACAGCCCGTGGAATGCAACGCGACTGATGCAGCGTATTGGCCGTGTGAACCGCATCGGCTCCACCGCCAAGGCCATCTACAACTATATGTTCTATCCCTCCGACCCGGGCGATGCCATCATCAGCCTCAAAAAGAACTCGCTCATCAAGTTGCAGAGCTTCCATTCCGCCCTCGGCGAGGACACCAGAATTTATTCGCACGACGAGATAGTGCAGGAATTCCGCCTCTTCAACAGCGATGTGCGCGACGATACCGACCGCAGTCTTGAACTGCTGGCAGAGGTTCGTACCCTGCACGACACCAACCCCGCCCTCTATCGCCGCATCAAGCAACTGCCGCCCAAGAGCCGATGTGCACGTCTTGGTACGCAGGCATCCCTGCCTGCGTCCGGAACAGCAACCATCACCTACCTCTCCTCGCCCCAGAAGAAAGCCTTCTACCTTGTCGGCGAACACGTGCGCGAACTCTCTTTCCTCGAGGCCGTCGACATCTTCCGTGCCGAGCCCACCGAGAAGGGCGTGCCATTTGGCAATGCCGAACCCACCCACTATGCTCAAGTGCGCAGCGCCTTGGCGCTGTATACTGCCGACCAGCAGCGCGAACATCAAGAGGAACGACCCAAGATTGGCGGTCGCGACAACGACGCCAAGAAAGCCGCCGCCTTCCTGCGCGAGGTGCGGCCCGCGATGCCCGACGACGAAGCCCGAGCCGTAGCCGACCGGCTGAAGCAGATGGTGGAACGCGGCACCTACAACCAGCTGGCCGATGCCCTCATTCGTATGTCGCGCAAACACAAGAAAGAGCCCATCCCCACCATCAAGATAGTGGAGCAGCTCGAAGACCTCGACACCCGCTACAGCCAACCCCAACAGTCGCAACCCACCGCGTCGCACATCGCCAACACCACCGCCGAAATCATCCTCTCCGAAACATTCATTTAAATATTTATGGTCGGCCTACGGCCTCAAAATTACAAGAAAATTGAATGAAGAAAAATACAAAAAGGAATTTGGAAAATTTTGGATAGAATTTTTCTAAAATTTTGAGCGCAGCGACCATCAAATAAACAATACACTAAAAAACAAGAAATATGACCTCATCCGAAACCCTCCGCAAGATATTCAAATCCCCGTTCGACTATGTGACCTACTGCAACGAGATAGTCCACAACATCTTTGGTTGCAACGACATCGCCACAAGTCCCGAACAGCTTCCCTCCTCCTCCGATGGCGACCAGAACTACTTCATAGGTCGTATGACCGATGCCGAGCAGCGTGAATTGGGTTTCTTCTACACCCGTGTGGCCGAAGGCAGCGATGTGCGCCGCAAGCGTGTGGGTTTGCGCAAACTGATACAGCCATACCTGAAATACGAGGTTGAAGCCGCCATCGCTGTCTTCGACGACGGCAACCATTGGCGTCTGTCGTATATCTGCGATATGAAGGGAAACGTTACCTCTGCCAAGAGGTCTTCTTATATTCTTGGCGACCCACAAGGGCAGTATAAAACCCCGCTGGAACGACTGGACAAAGTGGCATCCAAGTCCGGACATTTTGTGCTTGACGACCTGATAGAGGCATTTTCAGTCGACGCACTCAGCAAGGAGTTTTTCGACGAATATCATCGCCACTACGATATTATTGTCAAAGAACTGGATCGGCATGGAAATAGCGGCGCTATCTATCACGACTACGTAAAGAAGATGCTCGGCCGTATCGTCTTCCTGCACTTCCTACAGAAGAAAGGCTGGCTTGATGGCAACCAAGCCTTCTTGCGCGACCTCTTCTTTATGCAGCCGCTCGACCGGCAGGCCGACTTCCTCGAAAAAGTGTTGGAACCGCTTTTCTTCGGTATCTTTAATACCGAGATAGGGCAACGCGAGCGGCTGTTCTCCGACCGCCATTGGGACAAGCAGCTACTGGGAGACTGGAGTGCGCTTCCCTACCTCAACGGTGGTTTGTTTGAGGAAGACGCTGTTGACAAGCTCCATATCAAGCTGCCGGCCTCCTTGTTCGAGGACCTCTTCACCTTCCTGGCCTCCTACAACTTCACCGTCGACGAGAACGACCCCGACGATGCCGAGGTAGGTGTCGACCCCGAGATGCTGGGCAAAATCTTCGAGAGCCTGCTGGAGGATAACAAAGCCAAAGGCGCCTTCTACACCCCAAAAGAGATAGTGCGCTATATGTGCAAGGAGTCACTGATCGCCTATCTGAATAGTAAAGTGAATAGTGAAAAGGTGAATAGTGAATTGACAGGGACGCAAATCACTAATCACGATTCACTCATCACTGCCGTAAGGCAATTTGTCGAGCACCACGAGATGCAGCCCGAACTGGAACCCTACCGCGACATTCTTGACGCCGCCCTCCGCAACGTGAAGATCTGCGACCCCGCCATCGGCTCCGGCGCATTCCCGATGGGCCTCCTCAACGAACTCTGGCGTTGTAGAGAGGCATTGGCAATCCGCGAAGCAAATAATTTACAAGACTTACAAGATTTCGTGAGCGCAGCGAGCAGGAGTAAACTCAAGAAAGAAATCATCGAGAACAACATCTACGGTGTCGACATCGAGCGCGGAGCCATCGACATCGCCCGCCTCCGTTTCTGGCTCAGCATCGTGGTGGATGCCGAGAAGCCGGAACCCCTGCCCAACTTCGACTACAAATTTATGCAGGGCAACAGCCTTATCGAGAGCTACAAGGGCTTTGACCTCAGCCGCATCTCGAGCCGTTTACGTGGCGGACAATCCAAATCGATGCAGTTGGTGCTGGGTATTGATAGCCATACCAGCCGACAGAACCTGCAACGCCTCCTCCGTGAATATTTCTCCGTCACCGACCACAAGCAGAAATCCAGTATGCGACAGGCCATCAACGAAGAGGTAAAGACCCTCATACGTGAGAGCATCGGCGGCACTCCGACCTCCCTCGCCAAGTTAGAGAAGATGGACTGCTCCGCCAACCAAGACTTCTTCCTCTGGCACACTTGGTTCAAAGACATCTTCGACTGTGGTGGGTTTGATATTGTGATTGGTAATCCGCCGTATGGCGCAAAATATTCAGATGATTGTAAGAAGTATTACAAAACAAATTACATTACTGCGAAAACCATACCAGGAAAACAAAAGGGGTCTCTTGATACTTTTACTCTTTTTATAGAACACGGCTATAATATTCTGAAGAAAGATGGTAACTTGGCATATATAGTTCCAATTGCATTGACGTCAAGTGACTCACTCACAGGCGTACACAGAATCTTGTTAGACAAATGCGATGATATTCGCATATCTTCTTATGCGGTACGACCTAAACCTGTTTTTGAAAGAGCTGTGGTAAACACTTCGATCCTTCTTTTTGTAAAGACAGAGAATAAGTGCCAACACATATATTCCACTAAAATGCACAGAAGGAATGAAGGAGCATTTAATTTGCAATACTTGGTTGACCATTTGCAGTTTGTTGATGTTAATGACTACATTCTGTATGGGAGAATACCTAAAATAGGAAGCACTACAGAGAAGAATATTCTATCTAAACTTTTTCGAAACAACAAACTCAAAACATATTTAAAAACCAATGGTTACCCTATAGTTTATCGCTTCGCCGGAGGAAGGTATTTCAAGGTTGTTACAAATTATAGCAATGGCTCTTCTGCGGAAAGAAATCTGTATTTTGAAGACAAAGACCTTGCAAATGCGATAGGATGTATATTAAGTAGCAATCTCTCGTTCTGGTTCTATCAGATTATTTCAGACAATCTTAACTGGAAGAGTTATGAGATAGAGAACTTTACCATACCTGATTTAAATCACTCCAATATAGAATACTTATCACAACTATATGGTCGTTATTTAAGTGATATAGAAAAGAATGCTAATATTAGAGAATCTACAGGGACTTCTTCTTACAATGTTGACACATTTAAAGAATACAAAATAGTCCGTTCTAAATCTATCATTGATGAAATCGACGATTATATCGGACCACTATATGGTTTGTCACAAGAAGAAATAGACTTCATCAAAAACTACGAATTAGAATTCCGTATGGCCGGAGAATAAAAAAATACCAACTCTACAACATCATCCCCGAAGAAATTGCTGTGATAGAACAATAATAGAAGTTTCTTTCCGTTTATTTCTTATGAAATTTGAAATTGACTCTGAAAAATTTATAAAAGGATTAGAAACCCTGCCCCCAACCAGATTTGTTGCGATGTTGGATATTATGGGTTTTAAGAAAATTGTCGAGAATGAGGCACCAAGCCAAGTTGCAGTTATCTTCAGACAAATATATGACCGAATAAATGAAAGAGGATACACTGATAATCTTCATATTACTCATTTTTCTGACACAATACTCATTGTCTCCAAAGACGACTCCTTAGATTCTTTTGAGGGAATTGTAAACACTGCCGCCAGTTTCGAAAATATGATGATTGCGAATGGATATGCAATTAATGGTTGCATTTCGTACGGAGGCGTTACAACAGAATCTGGCAACTCATTTGGTGAACCTATAGCAAATGCACATATTCAACAAGAAGATCTTTTCTTTTACGGGATAACGTTGGAAGGGAAAGCCGAACAAAAGTACGAGGAGTTGGCAAAACAATATGTTTTATTCAGTAATGGCTATGGTCCGTTTTCAACGCCAGACATGATTATAGGGATGAAAGTACCGACAAAAAAATATGGATGGACTTATAAATACGCTGTGAATTGGATGGATGTGTTTTCAATGGAAGTTGGAGCATCCGATAAACCACTAACATATGATGAACAAATTCCAATAATAAGAAATTATATGGCAGGATTATATGAAAAGTATGTCAGTAACACCTTGGAAGGATGCCGTGCAAATATGTATATTTTAAATACAGAATTGGTTTTACGCGAATGGTATGATTTTACAGGCGACAAAAATGACTGGCCTAAGTGGGGAGAACCATTGTTTGATAAGTACCTAATCAGAATAGACGACTGAAGTTATATCCTAAGGAATCACAACTATTGAGCAGAAATAAATTTAAGTTAGACTTGTTTATTTTAAAAATAAAAATAGAAAATGGAAATTAAAGAATTTCAAAGTTTGGTTGTTAGCCAAATAATAGAAAGTACAAAAGAACTCAATGAAAAGTATGGCAAAAACACAATTGCAACAAAAGAAGTGCATCCGTATGGAGACAATAAAAAAGGAAAATATGTAATAGGAAAAGATGGTTATGATTTGCACTGCATTGAGGTTGAAATAGATGTGGCTGTGACGGTCACGGATGCAAAATCAACAGAATCAGGAGCAAAATTATCTGTAGCCAGTGTGTTTAACGTTGGCGGTGAAAAGAACAAAACCGTAAATAATGAAACTACGAACCGAATAAGATATACCATTCCCGTAATCATTCCAACAGATGAATGATTCTCATAACATATAAAACTTGTAACTTTACAAATAAAGAGAAATGTTCTGCTTCCGTAATAAATACACAATAAGCAATTTAAATACGCCCACACAAAAATTGCAACAGATTGATAGAGGGCGATTTAAAATTGCAGTGGTCGATAATGAACCATTTGTATACGAAGATCGACTGAAAGCAATTGGTTTTAATATTACTAAATACGATGATGTCTCAAATCTAGATATGCTATCTTCTTATAATGTAATAATTGGTGATATAAAAGGCGTTGGGAAATCATTTAATTCAGAATTTGAGGGTGCATTTGTTCTAAAAGAATTAAAAAGGAGATACCCATTCAAAGCGTTCGCCGCATATACGGGTTCTGCATATGACATTAGAATTAATGATTTGCTAAATGGTGTTCAAATTATCAAAAAGGATATAGACATAGATTCTTGGAGTAATGCCATCGATGCTTTGATAAAGGAATCTTGCGACCCCAAAATAATTTGGAAAAAAACAAGAGATATTCTATTGTCAAAAGATGTAAATGTAAATGATGTCGCAAAACTTGAAAATGAATATGTTGATATTATTTTAAATAAGAAAGGTGATTTTTCTCACTTCCCATCAGAAAAAAACAAGAAGAAGTTATCGGCAGACACTGTAGAAATTATTTCAACCATTGCTGTAAAAGCAGTTTTGTCAACCCTTATATAACAGAATTATTAATGTCATTTTCGCCATTCCCATATAAAGTAAAAACAGCGACAACCATCGAAGATGGAGTGTTATTCAGTACGCCTCTTTTTTGTAAAAGATCATGTAAACAAGAAAAATGTTTGAATTTTTATAAAGAGCTACCTCAAGATGGGCAAATACACCAATGTCCATATGGTTTTGGAGCAATTATTGTTGATTTGGGGAAAACTTCGATTGTTCAGACATGCTTAAACATTGAAAAAATATCTGATAGGAAGCAGGTTCAAAGGAGATTGTGTTCTAATGACTTTATTCCTAGAATCAATCAGAATAATTTCAATAAGATTATTCTCGGATTTAAGAATACCCTGTCTGCAAATGTTCCAATAATTGAGAAACAAGAACAATTGGCAAAAAAATCAGAAAAACTAGAAGAAGAAAGAATCCTATTGGAGAACACCTTGCATGAATTAAGGAAACTTAATAATCAATTAAAATATTGTGTGGAAAGATTCTCTTCTGAATACGGTGATGATGATTCAATTTTATCATCACTATGTACTGATATATATTCTATTTCAAGTCTATTGTCTATTAGATTCGATTTTTACGATTTTGAGGTAAATCCAGACTTAAGTTTTAATTCAATAAAAACAGAAATACCTGTATACAGAAAAGTTGAAAAAGTATATAAGTGTTTAGGACCTGTTATTCGCAACAAAAGTTTGCGCGTTCATTTAGAAGGCAAATCCTTTAATAAACTATATGCAAGTTCGATTTTTGAGATTGCAATTTTTATTATCATTGAAAATGCGGTCAAATATGCTCCGGAAAACAGTGAAATCAAAATACGGTTTCAAGAAGCCTCCAATAATTTAAAGGTAACTTTCTCAAATTGGGGAATTCGTCCAGAAGACAATGAAATTCCTCATTTGACAGAGAGAGAGTACCGAAGTGTAAATACTCGTAACAATGATGATTACGAGGGTAGAGGTATCGGATTGTACTTATTAAAGAAAATATGTGACAATTTAAATATAAACATGCGGATAATAGTTGAGAATAAGAAAAAAATAATAAAAAATGTTACTTATGCTCCATTCTCCATCGAATTATCCATGTCCAATATGTTACTAGATGATTCATAACACATTTTTTGGCGTAATGGACAAATTAAATGTTTTTGGAGAACATGCTCTCTAATGGATAAAATTAATGGACGTATTTCATCCGTCGTGGTGGATGTTCGGTGGACCGCTGAAGAATGGCGGTTGCTGCGGATTTGCAATCCGCCGCAATTGAGTATAAGGATTTATAATCCACACAACTACTATCTCTGAAGAATTATATCTTGGAGTCTTAGGCAATAATATTTTGTCAGCGTTTAAATCATCTTATATATCATCGTTCCAATTGGAAGGTCTCTCCTGTTCTGCAAAACTTTATTGTGATTTCTTTGTCTCTAAATTTTTTCTCAATGGCCTGACGTTTGGTGTCGTTCTTGGGACAAGTGTTGGAGAATACAGCAAAGGCCATTCGCTTTGCCCCAGCGAGACGAGCTGGCATCTTAGCTATGGTGTCTTTGAGTTGCTCTACAGCTTTGTTTGAATCACCACCTTTTAGCTCGACGAAATATTGGTCAGCATATTTCTCACTCTCCAATAATTTATCACATTTCAGGCCATCCTCAGCGTTAAAAACACACCCATCCACTTGAATGGCACGGTAGGTGTTATGGTCAGGATTCACAAACGTTATCTTTGACTTCTTCTCTGAGAAAACAATGAGAGAATCTGATATCGTCTTGACACAACGTGCAGGAATATCTTTCATGGCTCAAGCAGTTTTGAGAAGTCAGAGGCTATAGTGTCGGATGCGGCATCCAAATCGGTCTGGGATATCAGGCGCAGGTCATAGTCTTTTATATCCTTGACAGTTCCGTTGTCTACAGCATAGACATTAATGTCTTCGAATGAAATTGCAGAGGTTTTTCCTACAGTTGATTCTACAGACATGGCGTTTTTGCATTCAGAAGCCTGAATAAGGTTGTTGAATGAAGAAAGAATATAGGGACTATGCGTGGCGATACACAAACTATTTTCTTGTGTGGTGTTTATCTGTTTGGCCATCCATTTCACCAACTCATACTGCGTGTTGGGGAAAAGATTCTCTTCCGGCTCTTCGAGGTAGATTGATGCGTGTTGCGTTAATGAGAATCTATTTACTATTTCACTAAACATAGCCTCCTCTCGATGGGAAGAGAAGATCTTGATACGCGGCTCTGGGAAAACTTTTGTAATATCATCAACTCTACCTACAATATTGGAGCCATTCGACTGCGTAAATTTTTCCTTATATAACGTGTCCTGCAGGGTGTTTAGTTCTCGTTCTTGCGCCACACTGAGACGGCGGGGGCGGTGTAGTTCGTGAAAAGTCAGGTAATTTATCAAGCCACATAGCGGAACGACGGACTGAAGTCCGCTTGATGCATTCAGAAATGCAATTTCGGTACTGTTGTTAATATGAATCCGTTCCCTGGATTGCTCTTTGTCGTAATAATAGGAAAGTCCAAGGTCCAGGATATCAAGTTTGCTGTATTGCGGGAATGTGTTGCGGGCATTTTCCCAATCGGACATATACCCCTGGAGGTTGTTGTCATTGCTAAAAGAAATGTCAAACCAATTAGGGATGACTGCCACGATGTTGCGTTCGGCGGGAATATATGCTATTTGGGGTCGACGGTATTGCCAGCGGTTACGGGGTTTCCATTTGAAGCTGAACTGAATCTTTTCAGGGGACCCGGAAATAGAAAAGGTCATAAATGAGGATTCGTATTTGATCAGGAACCCTTTTTTTATGAATCCGTTCAATCGATGATATTCCACAAGACGTTTCCAAAACTCAACTTCATTCAGGTAATCTTCTGGGGCCTGACTCAACTCAATCCGTTTCTCAATCCAGTTACAATAGGACGCAATTTTTAGGATGCAACTTTTGCCAGAACTTTGTGGACCAATAAATAGATTGTATTTGGCAAAATCTACCAACACATTCGTCAATGGACCTATATTCTTAATTGTCAACCTTTTCATTTTCAATATTCATTTACTATCTTTTTGCAAAGATACAAATAATATTTCAAACCTGCAGGCTTATTTTTCAACAGAGTTAAAGCTATTACATAGAAACCACATAGAAGGGAAACCATTGAATACGAGAATGCGTTAATGTGGGAATGCTTTTAAAATGAGTAAATGTGCTATTGTGGGAATGCGTTAGTGGGAATACACGAGACTTCGCCGTGGGGTGACGGCAATCTGGCTGACAGGGGCGTTATAAAATACTTTTCCAATACTATTTGCATTTCGAAAAAATGGATATATAACCACAAAATCGAAATGCAATGACCATTGAAAGCCCGAAATATATTGAGCATCTGACGAATGCACGTGGCAATAGTCAGCGTGGATGTGGGCAAAGTGATTGTCAGGCCACAGGGAGAGCCTCGACAGACTTTGGAAGTGGATTTTGTGGCTAACAAAGGGGGGCAACGCTACTATGTCCAGTCGGCATACCAGATGCTATCAGATGAAAAAATAATACAGGAGAAGCGGTCCTTGCTGCATATTAACGACTCTTTCAAGAAGATTTTGCTCACGATGGACCACCAGAATGTCAGACACGATGAGAATGGTATTGTCACGATGGGCCTAATGCATTTTCTGTCCGACAAAAACAGCCTGGAGGCGTTGTCTTGCGCTGAAAAAAGTTGACACAAAGTCAACAAAAATGAGTACAAGAGAAGTACGGACAAAGAATGGCAAGAAACGGATAAGCCAAGAAGTCAAAATGGAGATAGTGCGGGAGTACTATCTCGAGGGGCAGCACAACCAAAGTGCGCTGGCAAGGAAATACGGGATAGGTATGGTGACCGTTCACGATATTCTTCGTAACTTTGCAGCGGAAAATGACAAAAGTGCGTTGCTTATGGGAAAGAATGCAAACACCAGTGAATCAGAGGAAATAAAGGCTCTCCGCAAGGAAGTTTTGGATCTGAAAAAACAGCTCTATCACGAGAAGATGCGTGCGGATTTTTATGACACGATGGTCGACGTGGCAGAGGAAATGTTTGGAATCGAGATACGAAAAAAAGCAGGCACCGGACAGTCGAAAGGCTGCACGAAGGAGAGTCAAGATACCCTGTGAGTCAACTTTGTGCACTGGCCGGTGTGACAAGACAGGCCTTTTACAAGCGTGACGAGGACGCGCTGCTGGCGCGCCTCGCCATCGAGCAGTTCGTGGTGCAGTATGTGCTGGAAGTGAGGGTGAAAGACCCGAAGATAGGGATGGACAAGCTGTGGCGGATGTACAGCGCAAAGTTTCCCGAGGAATATCGCGTAGGGCGCGACGTGTTCCGCAGCATCCTCCACGAGCGTGGGCTGAACCTGCGCCACCGTCCGCGAGCCATCCGCACGACGGACTCCCGCCACAACCTGCCGACCTACCCCAATCTCGTGAAGAGCGTGCTTCCCATGCGGCCCAACCATATATGGGTCAGCGACATCACCTACATAATGATTGAAGATTCCAGCGCACCGTCGGGCTACCGCTTCGTGTTCCTGACCATCGTGATGGACGCCTACAGCAGACGCATCCTGGGCTGGTACGTGGCCCCGACACTGGAGGCCGCCTACTGCATCCGTGCGCTGAAGATGGCCGTTGGCACACTGCCGGAAGGCTTTTCCGACACCCTCATCCACCACTCCGACCGCGGCACACAGTACGCCAGCGCCGACTACATCAAAGTGCTGAAAGGCAGCAAAATCATCCCCAGCATGACCGAGGACGGCAACCCGAAGGACAACGCTATGGCCGAGCGCATCAACAACACCGTCAAGAACGAGTTGCTATACGGAAAGACATTCAACAGTATCAGGCAGGCGACTGACGCCGTACGTAAAGCGGTGGAATTCTACAACGAGGAACGCCCGCACAGCAGCATCGACATGCTCACCCCCAGCCAGGCCCACCAGAATGTGGGCGAGCTCAAAAAGCACTGGCACTCGTACCGTGACGACGCCATCGAAAAACTACAAAAAGAAGCTATATGACGAAAAATTAGTATATTTGTCTCGGCAAACCTAAGCGACGGCGACAGTACCGGAGCAAACAATCACGTTTGTTATCAATTCATTAGGGCATCGAACCCCAATGAATTGAGGCAAACCAAAAGCTCTGGCTCTTGATCAGAGCAAACCGTTTTCAGTCGCAACCGCAGGCGGCTGACAACAAAAAACAGTCGATAATTATTAACCCGTCAACTGAATCCAGTCGCAGGACACAAAAGTGACAACCTAAATCAGCAAATCACATTGGGTGCCGCAGGCAGGGGAACCGAAACCAGCGTACACGGGCGTCGAAACCATCAGGTACGCACATCGAAACCAGTGCGTGCGTGCACCGAAAACAGCTAATAAATGACAGTATTCTAAAACTATAAATAATAACCTTTACGAATGGAGAGTGGTCAGGAAAACGGAAAAGAAAAACGGACATGGTGGCGGCGGTTGTGGCGTTGCGTATGGATCGTATTGTTGTCGATACTCGTCTTGCTCATACTGCAGGTGGTGATATACAAGTGGGTCAACCCACCGCTGACACCTCTGATGGTCCATCGGTTTTTCCAGCAGGTCGGCGACAAGGAGAGGAACGTGAACTTTGAGCGCGACTATGTGCGTATCGAGGACATCTCGCCCAACCTCGTGACGGCCGTCATAGCATCGGAAGACGGGCGCTTCATGCGCCACAAGGGATTCGACGTAGGGCAGCTGAAGCAGACCTATCGCGAGAACAAACGAGGGCGTCGCGTGCGCGGTGGCAGCACAATAAGCATGCAGACTGCCAAGAATGCCTTTTTGCCACATAGCCGCAAATACTGGCGCAAGGCCGCCGAGGCCGGATATACGATGGTGATTGAACGGCTGTGGGGAAAGGAACGCATCATGGAGGTGTATCTGAACATCATCGAGTTCGGTGACGGCATTTACGGCTGTGAGGCAGCATCGCAGCACTATTTCGGCCATTCGGCAAAGACCCTCAGCCGCAACGAGGCAGCGCAACTGGCAGTCACGTTGCCGTCGCCCCTGAAGCGCAATCCTGCCCATGCCACCCCCTATTTCCGTCGCCAGACGGGTGTCGTGCAGGCAAGAATGGGCAAATATGGACGTATAGACCTGAGCAAGGGGCGCAAAGGGAAGACGAAAGAGGACGACGAGACGCTGTGGGACTTCCTACGATGGGTGAGGAAGAACTGAAAGCGGAGAACTGAGAACTGAGAACTGAGAACTGAGAACTGAGAACTGAGAACAAAAAAAAGAATACAGTAATAACGTAATACAGTAATTCCGAAAAAAGAAAAACCCTCAAACCCTCCAACCCTCAAATGAACATAGTCGATTCTGTAACAGACCCTGATTGGCGGCGCGCCATGCGCGGCTTCCGCACCTACCTGACGCTCGAACGGCAGTTGTCGGGCAACTCGGTCGATGCCTATTTGCACGATGTGGCACAGTTGGCCCTGTTGGGGCAGGAGAGGGGCAAGAAACCGGACGAGATAGAGCTCTCCGACCTGCGTGAACTGGTGGCGCGATTGCACGGGTTGGATGTCGCCTTGGCAACGCAATGCCGCATTGTCAGTGGCCTGCGGACATTCTACAGGATGATGGTGATAGAGGACGCCGTCAAGTCGAATCCCGTCGAACTCCTCGAGATGCCCCGAGGTTCGCGCCATCTGCCGGATGTGCTGACAAATGATGAGGTCGATGCCATCATCGCCACTTTCGATCTCAGTATGCCCGACCAAGCCCGCAATCGCGTGATTGTAGAAGTCCTCTACGGCTGCGGTCTGCGCGTGTCGGAGCTCGTCAATCTGCACCTCTCAAACATCTATGTCGACGACGAGTGCCTGCTCGTGACCGGCAAAGGCGACAAGCAGCGATGGGTGCCCATCAACAGCACCGCGTTGCACCTTATGCTCCAGTATGTCGAAACGATACGGTCGCATCAGAAAATCAGGAATGGCGAAGAGAACTATGTGTTCATCAACAGATTGGGTACGCATCTCTCGCGCAACTATGTCTTCATGTTCCTCAAGGAGGCCGTGCGCAAAGCGGGTATCAAAAAGACTATTTCGCCACATAGTCTGCGTCATAGTTTTGCTACGGAGCTGGTCACCAACGGAGCCGACTTGCGTGCCGTGCAGGAAATGCTCGGACACGAGAAAATCAGCACCACAGAGATTTACACTCACCTTTCGCACCAATATCTGCGCGATACCATCACGACATACCATCCGCATTACAGGAAAAAATAGCCCTGACTTTGCAAGCAATAGGCCAGCTGTACGAAAACGGCAATGCATGACAGCCACACGCATAGCTGCCATAAAATAAGTAAATATATATCCGTGCCAGTATTGCCGCCGTAGGCGGAATAAATCTACAAGATCTACAAGATTTGACTTCGTCTACGCTGCGTCATCTCGGTATAGCCTACGCAAGCGCGGCTATACTCTCGATTTCCGCAGATCCCTGCCGCGATCGCGGCAAGGAGATTTTCAACGTGAATTGCACGAGTGTGCCCGGATTGCTTGAGTCTTTTTAGGGATGCGCTCCGCGCAGAAATTTTTCAAAAACCAGATTCAAATTTTTCAAATTAGTTTTAAACAAGATTAATTTTTTTAGTCGTAATGAACGAGAATGTATTAAGACACGGAGGCGCAAGCAACATCATAATTCCGCGTCGCGGAAAAAATCTACAAGATCTACAAGATTTCTGCCGCGATCGCGGCAAGGAGATTAAGAACGTGAATTGCCGTAAATGCCCGTGAATTGCCATAAATTATTATTTTTCATCGCTTGATAACTACATGCATATCTGCCATAAAATCAAATAAAATCCTACCGTACCAGTATTGCCGCCGTTAGCGGCAAGGATGATTAGAACGTGAGAAAACGGGGAATGAAAAAATCAAGGGAAAATTTTTTTCATACCCTTGTAGATTTTCGCACCAAAAAATTCCTATATTATAATAGAAGCGGTTCTATTTTTTGCGAAAATGTGTGAAATAACGTAATTATGCGAAAAATATGTAGACGGATAATGATGTCGGAAAAGTGCGAAAAGTAAATTGCAGACAATTTATAAGTATTTCAATAAAGAGAAGCGAAAGTTGAAAGCAGTGAGGAACTCGCTCCTTATGCCGAGACGAAGCGACTAACGTGGAACGAAACGATTCTGGATGACAACAAACGAACGGCAGAGATATGAGCATTTCTATAGTCTGGTCGAGCGGCACAAGTCACTCATTGAGAGTATGTGCATGCGTCGCTCGTCGGGCGACAGCCGTTTTTGTTCCGAGTTGCGCCAAGAATGTTATATCACGATATGGAAACACGAGAAAAGAATTGGTACCGATATTCTGCCCCTTCAGGAGACCCTCTGGGTCTACTGGCTCTGCCGCAGTGCCTTCTCGCGTCTGCGTTTCCTGGATCGTACCCATCTTTACATACCTCTCGACGAGATTATGGCCGACACCATTGCTGCCCCCGACGAAAGCAATCTCGGCGAATACATCGAGTCTGTCACTTCCGTTCTCAACCCACACGAACGCCGGGCAGTGGAACTGATGGCGGAAGGCTACACTCCCGACGAGATGGCTCACGTGCTTGGCATCAAGCCCCGCAGTGCCGTCCAGCTCCGCTATCGCATCATCGCCAAACTTCGGCAACACTACCGTTCTGACAACAATAAATAAAAAACGAAAAATGAAAAAAAGTCAATCCACGCCCATCAGATTACAGCCGCTCACCCCAGCCGACCTTGTCTATATCGCCGACCTTGCTGCCGAGCATTCCGTCGGTCTCGAGGAGCGTTGCGCCCGCTACCGCCGCCGTGCCAGCATCCGCCGCACCGTCGTGGCAGCCTGTTTCCTGGCCATCTTCGCCATCGGTGCCGATACAGCCTATGCCGACCATCCCAACTATACCGAAAAGGCCATCTTCGGCGACATCACCCCCACACAGGCCTCCGACATCGTCAACAAAATGCTTGGACAGATATGAGTATCCCGAAGAAAAAACGACGTTTTTGGATGTGGGTGGGCATCATCCTGCTCGTCGAAGTGACCGCCATTACCCTATGGAAGCGGTGGTACTGGTTCTTTCCTTCCCATACCGTCAGCGAGGTCTACACACGCTATGCCGGCACCGAAGGTCTCAATGTCGCGTTCTTAAAGGATTTCAAAATAAATGATTCCGTGTTCGTCGACGTCACTCTCCTCGAAGCAAAAACGGATACTGTATGGACCCGCATAGGAAACGATTTCAATCTCGCCTCCATTCCAGATGAAATACTTTCTATGTACCCAACAGAATTCGTCAGTTTTCGCTACGCACCCAAAAAAAACTATTCGCTCCCCATGGATTCATGCCTGACCAACAATGATGTTCTTGTAATCTCGTACCAGACGAGGACCATTGCCGCTTTCCACATTGAATCAGAAGAACAAATAATGTCTATTATCAAAAATCAAATTTCAAAAAATAAAGCCTTAAACAATGAGAACGAATAAAAACATACTAAAAATCACACTCTTCATCGTGCTGGCAATGCGCCTCGGGCTCGGCACACAAACACTTAAACTCATAGTCCGATGACACACCGGGCAATATATCTGTCGGCAGACCTCTTGGACTTGCTGCTGGCATCAGCGTGTACCCGTACCGGCAACACCGACGGGACGCATTACACACCAGGCAAAACAGAAGCAACACAGGCATCAGCCTGCAGCACCGTCGCACAGCGCACCCTCGACACGATGGTGCGCGCCATCCGCGGCAGTGCATTTCGCATCACCACACAAGGGCTGAGGCCTTCGGCCTCGGCCCGGACGGTGAAGCACCCCGCCGCCGGCGAGACGGTCACGACTCTCTACCACTACCTGCGCCCAACGGAGCGCCAGTACTCCAAAATCCCGCACAACAATGTCCAGTACAGCTATAACGCCTACGGGCAACTCTCTGTCGTACAGGACGGATGCGGAAGAAGTGTTTTTTATTACGACGCTATGGGCAATGTTTCGAAAAATGTTCGTACCCGTTGTGGCGGATCTGAGATCCGACGCTTATTAATATAAGGATTTGCAATCCGCATCACAATAAAACACTTGCAACAGCGTTAGTGTTGGCGGATTGAAAATCCTGATACTAAGCTGTATCGGATTGCAAATCCGATACAACACACGAAAAAAAATAGAACATCTGCCGTGTCGGGTCCGCCGCAACGGGAACATCCGCCGCAACGGGTATCCACAAACGCTATAAAACGAAGATTTTCAAATAATTGCAACCCACCAAATCGATACAAAGATGGGGAAAAAGTTAAATAAACACAAATTCCTACGCATTGTAGTTGTCTCGCTGTCTCTATTCATGGTTTGTTGTTTTTTCCATATGAATTATATTAAGAAAAATATATATGGGGATTGGAAACTATCTGGCAAGTCCGGAAAGGTACCTGACTTTCTATATATTGAAGAGACCCAGGGGACATTTTATTCGAGAGGATTTTTATACCTAGAAGAATCAAAATATGCGATTCCATTGTTGTGTACAGATGATAACCTTATTATTTTCCATTTACATAATAAAAGTATTGGTAGGTATTCTCGCAAATGACCTTCCCAAAGATATTTATACGAACCCCAATGTGATGGATAAATCTCTATCGCATATATTGTTGGGAAGTGTAATTATTTGACTCTTATTCTAAGATTAAGTGATATTCCCCCCCCGTCGCGACGGATGTTCCCTCCGTTGCGTCGGATCTGTGTTGTCGGACGAGCCGACGCCACGGCACCGACGCTGCTTGATATAAGGATTTTCAATCCGCAAACACGAATCAATTATATTCTTCAATCCGATGGTTAAAATCCCGTCGCAACAGGCTGCCAGCATATTTCGCAATAAAACCACCACTTTTGCATTAACTCCGTAAAGGGCACCTCTAATAATTACTTTTTAAACGGCGTGGTATGCCTGCGAATACCTAATGAGTAAAGAAAATGCAATGAGCAATTAAACGAATTGAACGAATTAATATGTTACCATTAAGGAATTTGTTTTGCAAGCAAAACGCGAATTAAACGATTTACGGGCATTCACGTTCAAAAAAATTTCCTGCTCGCAGGCGAGCGAGATCTCGTAGATCTTGTGGATTTTTTTCTCCTGCTCGGCGGGTCGTGGGACGGCACCAGCGGGGGGCGCCCGTGTCCGCAGGGGACATACGTCTGGCAGACGGAATACAGAACGGAACGCAATTCTGAGATCGGGAGAACCCGCATTGGAACGGTGACGCTGTTGCGGTGAGGTGCCGCCATAAGGTGCGCTTCTATCAAAAGTGAAGGTTAATGGGGCTGCCATGCACAAGACTCCTCCACGGCTGGCACTTGTGACAACTCGTTTGTCCCAAAACGTTGCCATGTCAAAAAAAAATACTATTTTTGCAGATACATCAAAAACTGTTTGTTCTGAAATGGAAGATAACGAAAAAGATATAATACAGGAAGTTACTAACGAAGAGTATAAGTGGGGCTTCACGACAAATATAGAAACCGACACCATCGGGAAGGGTCTGAACGAGGATGTGGTGCGCCAGATTTCGATGAAAAAAGGCGAGCCGGAATGGTTGCTTGAGTTCCGCCTCAACGCTTTTCGCCGCTGGCAGACGATGACCGAACCCGATTGGGCTCACTTGGAATATGAGAAGCCTAAGTATCAGGAGATTATTTATTATGCTGCTCCGAAACAGGAGAAGAAGAAGAGCATGGACGAGGTGGACCCTGAACTGCTGGCCACTTTCGACAAACTCGGCATACCACTGCGCGAACGCGAGGCATTGGCAGGGGTGGCCTACGATGCCATCATGGACTCGGTGAGCGTCAAGACCACAAGCCAGAAAGCCCTTGAAGAGAAGGGCATTATATTCATGCCTATCAGCGAGGCGGTTCAAAAACACCCTGACCTTGTCAGACAGTATTTGGGCAGCGTCGTGCCGAGCAGCGACAACTTCTTTGCCGCATTGAACAGTGCCGTATTCAGCGACGGCTCGTTTTGCTATATTCCCAAAGGTGTGCGTTGCCCGATGGAACTTTCCAGCTATTTCCGCATCAATGCCCGCGGCACGGGGCAATTTGAGCGTACACTTATCGTGGCCGACGAGGGGGCATACGTGAGCTATATGGAAGGTTGCACGGCACCGCAACGCGACGAGAACCAGCTCCATGCTGCCATTGTCGAAATCGTCGTGATGAAGGATGCCGAGGTGAAGTACAGCACTGTACAGAACTGGTATCCTGGCGACAAGGACGGCAAAGGCGGTATATACAATTTCGTCACGAAGCGTGGCATCTGCAAGGGGTCGCACAGCAAGCTCAGTTGGACGCAGGTGGAGACGGGGTCGGCAGTGACATGGAAGTACCCCTCCTGCATACTGCAAGGCGACAACAGCACGGCCGAGTTCTACAGCGTCGCTGTCACCAACAACTACCAGCAGGCCGATACGGGCACAAAGATGATTCATGTCGGCAAAAACACGCACAGCACAATCATGAGCAAGGGTATTTCGGCAGGGCACAGCCACAATTCCTATCGCGGACTTGTCCAGATAGGCAAGGGGGCTGACAATGCGCGCAACTATTCGCAGTGCGACTCGCTGCTGCTCGGCGACCAATGCGGTGCGCACACGTGGCCTTACATCAAGGCCGACAACCACACCGCCATATTGGAGCACGAGGCAACGACGAGCAAGATTAGTGAAGACCAACTCTTCTACTGCCAGCAGCGCGGCATCAGTCCCGAAAGCGCGGTGGGCCTCATCGTCAATGGCTACGCCAAGGATGTGCTGAAGAAGCTTCCGATGGAGTTTGCTGTCGAGGCCCAGAAACTGCTCAGCGTATCGCTCGAAGGCAGTGTGGGATGAGGTATGAGCGATGCAAGGAAACTGCATTAGACCAATCGATTATCATATAAAACCAAAAGTAGACAGCATTGAAAAAACTGACCATCGAAGAGATGCACCGCCTGACGGTCGAGGAGTTTCATAACAGCGAGAAACTGCCGCTTACGGTCGTTCTCGACAACGTGCGCTCGCAAAACAATATCGGCTCTGTGTTCCGGACAGCCGATGCGTTCCGTGTCGAGCACATAGCGCTGTGCGGCATCTGCTCCACGCCTCCTCACCGCGAGATCCACAAGACGGCGCTCGGAGCCGAGGACAGTGTGGCTTGGAGCTATCATGAGGACACTGCCGAATGCGTGAGCGACCTCAAAGCCAGGGGCTACAGGGTTTTTGCTGTCGAGCAGGTGGACGACAGCATCAAGCTGGGAATGGACGATTTGCCGGCCGGTGTGTCGAAAGTGGCGTTGGTTTTCGGGAACGAGGTCGAGGGGGTGCAGGAAAGCATTCTGCCACTCTGCGACGGGTCGATAGAGATACCACAGTATGGCACAAAACACAGTCTCAATGTCAGTTGTGCCGCCGCCATCGCAATTTGGGAAATGTGGAAGGAACTGGCGAAGGGGGTCGGAAGTCTGTGAGACGCTGCTTAGGAAGTGGATTTGTGAAACATGGATTTGAAGTCTCCTAAAGCCATACCAGAATTTTAAAAAACTGGAGTAAAAATGGAAAAGCAAGAAAGAATAGAAAAAGCCCGTGCGCTCCACAAACAGGGGTGCAACTGCTGCCAGTCGGTAGTGATGGCCTACGCTGACCGGCTACCAATCGGAGCACAGGATGCAATGAATCTGGCGGCCCCCTTCGGGCGTGGGCTGTCGGGCTGTCGTGAGGTTTGCGGATGCGTGAGCGCCATGGCGATGGTATGCGGTCTGACGGGCCATACAGCCGATGTGCGCCAACTGATTGAGAAGTTCCGTTCGGAAGAGGGCGACATCGTCTGCGGACGTCTGTTGCAGATGGGCAAGAAACCGTGTCCCGAACTCGTGGCCGATGCAGCGGGCATCCTCCATGATGTTGTGGAGTAGACCTGTCGGACTAAAAAAACATATTTTAAACCGCTATGCGTAAAATTCTTATATATATTGCTTTACTTCTGCCGCTGGCAGCCGGGGCGCAAAGCCAAATCCTGTCGCGTCAGGTCAATCGCGTGCGCCTCAGTGTACTGAGGCAACTGTCATATAAATACGATTTGCATTCATGTTCGTCCAGTGGACTGCTCGTTGTCGATGCCGACAACCGTTACGGTATCGTCAACCTTGCCGGACAAGTCATTCTGCCATTGGAGTTTGACAGCATTTCGGAGACTGAATCCGGCCTGTATATGCTTCATAAGGATTCGCACGTCGGATTTGCCGACCCTGCGGGACGGATTGTTGCGCCGTGTGTCTACAAGGACTATACTGCCTTGTGCGGACGATACGGTGTGGTGCTGCTCGACGATGGACAGCGTGGCGTTGTCGACAGCAACGGCATCATGCTGTTCTGCGGGCCGTACAGCACTGTCAGCTGTTTCGGTACGGATGTTTTCAAAGTCACCACACTCACTCCGTCGGCAACAGAAAAGCCGATAGAGGGGTTTGTTGACATATACGGGCAAACATCGTTCACGCAAATGCAACTTGACACAATCAAGCGCTGGTTTGCGTTGAATGATAGTTCTTTGGGCGTGTCGGACGGTTTTTCTAACCCGTTGACCTCAGAATTGGAATCTGCAGAAACGGAGTCGGACGAAACCATTTTCCTCTTTGTGGAGCAGCTGCCCACCCCTCAGGGAGGCGACAAGGCTCTTGGGGAATATCTGTCGAAAAACCTTGACTATCCTGCCGAAGCTGTCGACAAGAATATAGAAGGGGTTGTCTATGTGCGTTTTATTGTCGAAAAGGACGGTACGATCAGCAATGTCCGACTTGTGCACGATATCGGTGGCGGATGCGGACGCGCTGCGGTCGAGGCTGTTGAGAATATGCCGCCGTGGAGTCCTGGCCTGAAAAACGGCAAACCCGTCAGGGTGGAGTTCACGCTGCCAATCCTATTCGAAAACAATAATCCACAGCAATGACATACATTTCAGCCGATGAAGCCGTGATGCTTGTCCGTCCGGGCGACCATATACACTGGCCATGCGTCAGTGGAGCTCCTGAACATTTGATTCAGGCTTTGGTGCGCCGCGCCGACCGCGAATTGGAGGAGGGGAGGACGGACAACGCTCTGCACGATGTGACGATAAGCCACTTCTATACAGAAGGCTATGCCGACTATACATTGCCAAAGTACAACGGTATTTTCCGCCTCGACTCGTTTTTTGTCGGCAGCAACGTCCGCGAGGCTACGCAGATCGGTCGCGCCGACTACATTCCCTGTTCGCTAAGCGAGACTCCTAGGATGGTCAGCAGTGGTGCTGTGGGTTGCGATGTTGTGTTCCTTATGGTCAGCGAACCCGATGCCGAAGGCTACGTGTCGCTCGGAACCTCGGTCGACTATATGCCGGAGGCAATCGCACGTGCCCGTGTCGTAGTAGCGCAGGTGAATAGTTGTGTGCCATATACTTACGGTGATAGTCGTATCCCAGAGTCGCGCATTACGGCATTTGTCCGGCACGACAGTACCCTAAAGCCGGCGGCACCGTCGCCGCTCAGCGACACGGATATTGCTATCGGCCGCCATTGTGCTGCCATCATTCCTGATGGGGCTACACTGCAGATTGGGATCGGCAACATTCCGACGGCAGTCCTCGACCAGCTTGGCGATCATCGCCATCTGGGTATACATTCCGAAATGTTTTCCGACAGTGTTATTCCTCTGATAGAGAAAGGTGTTATCGACGGCAGCCATAAGCATACCGACCCCGGCAAGCACGTGGCTATGTTCCTTAAAGGTTCGCAGCGGCTCTACGACTTCGTCGACCACAACAGCGATGTCCTTATGCGCGACGTGGGTTATACCAACAATCCGGCGGTGATAGCCTCCAATCCGCGTGTCGTAGCCCTCAATTCAGCCATACAGATCGACCTTAGCGGCCAGGTCTGCTCCGACTCCATCGGACCGCGCATCTTCAGCGGCAGTGGCGGACAGCTCGACTTTATTCTCGGTGCAACATACAGCGATGGGGGAGTGCCCATTATTGCTATGCCATCCATTACGTCGAAAGGGGTGAGCAAGATTGTTCCCACCCTTACGCCAGGTGCCGGCGTCGTAACCCCGCGCACCCTGGTGCAGTGGGTCGTCACCGAACAGGGTGCTGTCAACCTCTATGGGCTCAGTCTCCGTCAGCGTGCCAAAGCTCTCATAAGCATCGCCCACCCATCGGTCCGCGACCAACTGGAGGCATCGATGTGAAACGTGGCCAATTACTGTCAGAATCCGCAAGGCACTTCTATTCATTAATGCTCGCCGGCGAACCGCACAGGCCTCCAGAACAGACAAAAGGTTAAAGTTTTTCAATTTACAATTCTAATGACCAACAAACGCAAGATAATAAACGACCCCGTATACGGTTTCCTCTCTATAGAGGACGACATTGTCTTCGATGTCATCTCTCATCCTCTATTCCAGCGTCAGCGCAATATCAAGCAATTGGGATTCACATACCTTGTTTATCCTGGTGCCACCCACAGCAGGTTCAGCCACATGCTCGGCGCGCTCAACCTGATGAAACGTGCAATCTCCGTGCTTCGCTCCAAAGGAGTCGAAATTAGCGATGCAGAATCGCTTGGCGTCCAGCTTGCTATCCTGCTTCACGATGTCGGACACGGTCCTTTTTCCCACACCTCCGAACGGGCGTTGTGCAATGTGCATCACGAGACGCTGACGTTGCTGTTCATGCAACGTCTCAACAGCGAGTTCGGCGGCCAGCTCGATACGGCAATTTCCATATTCAATGACTCGTATCCACGTCATTTTCTTCATCAGTTGGTCTCTTCGCAGCTCGATATGGATCGTCTCGACTACCTCGGGCGCGACTCGTTCTTCACCGGTGTCAGCGAAGGTATTGTAGGTACGGAGCGTATTATCAATATGCTCAACGTCAAAGACGATGTTCTTGTCGTCGACGAGAAAGGCATATACTCTATCGAGAAGTTTATCATTTCGCGTCGCCTCATGTATTGGCAGGTCTATCTTCATAAGACTGTTATCGCTGCAGACAACCTGTTCTATAGTATTTTAAAGCGTGCCCGCCAACTTATCTCATCCGGCGTTGCGCTTGAGGGCTATGCTCCGCTGATTCATCTTCTTTCCAACCAGTATTCGGCTTCCGACTTTATGCCGCAAACGGTTGCAGCAGACGATCTTCTGAGTCTCTTTGCCTCGATCGACGACTCGGATGTCATGTCTACCATCAAGGTGTGGATGCACTCTGACGATGCGGTGCTGCGCACCTTATGCGAGCATCTGGTCGAGAGACGTCTGCCCGCGATAAAGGTGAGCGATACCCCCTTTGGCGAAGAGTATGTGGCATCCTTACGTGGACTTGCATCACAGCAATACGGGTTCACGGACGACGAATCGGCACTCTTCGTGAATTCAGGCCAGCTGGTCAACCATGCCTATACCTTCGACGATAGCCAGATTAAAATCCTGTACAAGTCAGGACGTTGTGTTGATATCAGTCAGGCAAGCGACCAACTGGACCGTCCATTCCTCGAGAAAACCGTCACCAAGTACTTTGTTTGCTATCCTAAATCGTTGCATATAAACTCCTGCTCATGAGCGAGAACTATCTCTGCGGGACAATTAATCTCCTTGCCGCTGACGCGGCAGAAATCTTGTAGATCTTGTAGATTTATTCCGCTGACGCGGAATTATAATGTTGCTTGCGCCTCCGTGTCATGATATTGCTTGTGCCTTAATGCCATAATCCATTAGTGTTCAAAATAATTTGAAAAATTTGAATTTGATTTTTGGAAAATTTCTGCGCGGAGCGCATCCCCAAAAGAATCGAGCAATCTAGGCATTTACGGTAATTCACGTTCTTAATCTCCTTGCCGCTGACGCGGCAGAAATCTTGTAGATCTTGTAGATTAGTTCCGCCTACGGCGGCAATGCTGGAGCGGGTGGGAATTTGCTTTGATTTTATGGCAACTATGTGTGTGGCTATCAATCTTAAAAAATAATAATTTACGGCAATTCATGGGCATTTACGGTCATTCACGTTCTTAATCTCCTAGCCGCTGACGCGGCAGAAATCTTGTAGATCTTGTAGATTTATTCCGCTGACGCGGAATTATGATGTTGCTTGTGCCTCCGTGTCATGATGTTGCTTTCGCCTTAATGCCATAATCCATTAGTGTTCAAAATAATTTGAAAAATTTGAATTTGATTTTTGGAAAATTTCTGCGCGGAGCGCATCCCCAAAAGACTCAAGCAATCCAGGCATTTACGGTCATTCGCGTTTTAAATCTCCTAGCCGCTGACGCGGCAGAAATCTTGTAGATCTTGTAGATTAGTTCCGCCTACGGCGGCAATGCTGGAGCGGGTGGGAATTTGCTTTGATTTTATGGCAACTATGTGTGTGGCTATCAATCTTAAAAAA